>Ga0105251_10000009_pt1 | contig 192384 bp, 187 predicted proteins | sample KBSS64metaG_FD_80424 | JGI IMG/M metagenome (GOLD analysis project Ga0105251, IMG submission 80424) | Switchgrass rhizosphere microbial communities from Kellogg Biological Station, Michigan, USA - KBS S6-4 metaG | ecosystem: Host-associated > Plants > Roots > Rhizosphere > Soil | place...
GATCAGTACCGAGAGGTGCAGCTCACCACGGCCGGAAACCTTGAACTTGTCAGCCGAGTCGCCTTCTTCAACGCGCAGTGCAACGTTGTACAGCAGCTCTTTGTCCAGACGGTCCTTGATGTTGCGGGACGTCACGAACTTGCCTTCCTTACCGCAGAAAGGCGAGTCGTTGACCTGGAAGGTCATGGAAACGGTTGGCTCGTCGACGGTCAGCGGCTTCATCGCTTCGACGTTCAGTGGGTCGCACAGGGTGTCGGAGATGAACAGCTCTTCGAAGCCGCTGATGCACACGATGTCGCCGGCTGCTGCTTCTTCAACGTCGATGCGGTGCAGGCCGTGGTGACCCATCAGCTTCAGGATACGACCGTTGCGACGCTTGCCGTCAGCGCTGATCGCCACAACCGGGGTGTTCGGCTTGACGCGACCGCGAGCGATACGGCCAACACCGATGACGCCCAGGAAGCTGTTGTAGTCCAGTGCCGAAATCTGCATCTGGAACGGACCGTCACGGTCAACGGCCGGAGCCGGAACGTGGTCCACGACCGCCTGGTACAGCGGGGTCATGTCTTCGGCCATGTCGGTGTGGTCCAGGCCGGCGATGCCGTTGATGGCCGAGGCGTAGACGACTTTGAAGTCCAGCTGTTCGTCGGTGGCACCCAGGTTGTCGAACAGATCGAAGATCTGGTCCAGAACCCAATCAGGACGCGCGCCCGGACGGTCAACCTTGTTGATGACCACGATCGGCTTCAGACCGGCTTCGAACGCCTTTTTGGTCACGAAGCGAGTTTGCGGCATAGGGCCGTCTTGAGCGTCAACCAGCAGCAGAACGGAGTCGACCATCGACATCACGCGCTCTACTTCACCGCCGAAGTCGGCGTGGCCGGGGGTGTCGACGATGTTGATGTGGTAACCATTCCAGTTGATGGCGGTGTTTTTCGCCAGAATGGTAATACCGCGCTCTTTCTCCTGGTCGTTGGAGTCCATCACGCGCTCGTCGTTGAGCTCGTTGCGCTCCAGGGTGCCCGATTGACGCAGCAGTTTGTCTACCAGGGTGGTTTTACCATGGTCAACGTGAGCGATGATGGCGATGTTACGTAGATTTTCGATCACTTGTGTATCTCGATCAGAGGATTCGGTGTGCTGACAGGTTGTGACAGCGATTTGACTTAGAGTCCGACAAAGCCGTTACAGCTTGTCGTTGGCGTCGGGGGGCCGGTGACGCAGGCCACAGGCAAACAGCCCCGGGCGCTTAGCTCGGTCGATAAACGCGCACATTGGCATGTCCCTCACTGAGCAAGTGGTGGGCATGCAGGCGACTCATCACGCCTTTGTCGCAATACAGCAGGTACTGACGGGTGGGGTCCAGTTCCTTGAAACGGCTGTTCAGTGCATAGAACGGCAATGCCTTGACCTCGATGCCTTCGAGTTCAAGGGGCTCGTCTTCCTGGGCGTCCGGATGACGGATGTCGACGATCACCTGGCCGGCCAGTGCCTGGCCAACTTCCTCGATCTCGATATCCTGGCCCAGTTCATCGATTACATTGTCGATGGAGACCAGCTTGGCGCGTTCCAGGGCCCGCTCCAGCACGGCCATGTCGAACTGCTGTTCTTCATGGGCAACGCGGTGAGGCTTGGCCTTGGTGGTGGGGTTGACCGAAATCACCCCGCAATATTCAGGCATGTGCTTGGCGAAGTCGGCGGTGCCGATTTCGTTGGCCTGGTCAATGATGTCCTGCTTATGGCTGGCAAGCAATGGACGCAGCAGCAGCTTGTCGGTTGCCGCGCTGATGACGGACAGGTTCGGAAGCGTCTGGCTCGACACTTGCGAGATGGCTTCGCCGGTCACCAGGGCATCAATTTGCAGACGATCGGCCATGCGGCTGGCGGCGCGCAGCATCATGCGCTTGAGAATCACGCCCATGTGGCTGTTGTCGACCTTGCTCAGCAGCTCGCCCACCACTTCCTCGAACGGAATGCTGATGAACAGCACCCGCTGGGAACTGCCGTACTTCTTCCACAGGAAGTGCGCGACTTCCATCACGCCCAGCTCGTGGGCGCGGCCGCCCAGGTTGAAGAAGCAGAAGTGGGTCATCAGGCCGCGGCGCATCATCTGGTAGGCGGCCACGGTGGAGTCGAAACCACCGGACATCAACACCAGGGTCTGCTCCAGCGAACCCAGCGGGTAGCCGCCGATGCCCTGGTGCTGGCTGTGGATGATGAACACGCGCTTGTCACGGATCTCCAGGCGCACTTCGACGTCCGGGTTCTTCAGCTCGATGCCGGCCGCACCACACAGGCGGCGCAGCTGGCTGCCCACGTAGCGGTCCACGTCCATGGAGGTAAAGGTATGCCTGCCGGCGCGCTTGCAGCGCACCGCGAACATCTTGCCCGGCAGCTGGTCACCGAAATGCTTGCGGCACTGCTCGACCAGGTCATCCATTTCGCCCAGGGGGTATTCGTCCACCTGAAGGAAATGGGTGATGCCCGGGACGCAGCGCAGCCGCTCGATCATTTCGCGCTGGATTTTCGCATCTTCAACGCGGGTGACGACCGTGAGGTTGTCCCACACGCCCTCGACCACCAGCTTCGGGTCCAGTTCACGGAGCACGACGCGGATGTTCTTGGCGAGCTGGCGGATGAAGTTCTTGCGAACCGGCCGGCTCTTGATAGTGATCTCTGGGAAGACTTTTACGATTAGTTTCATGAAAAAACAGCGCGCCAGGTGCCAGCCGAAAAAGAGGGGGCAGGATTATAGCGGAAATTGCTCAAGGTTTGACCAACTATCGTACAGAAGGTTTTCTGTGCGTCATTATGGTGCGCCGCGGATTGCTAGCGCATCAAATCAGTGCGACAAAACAGCGCAATTTGCCAAAAAAACGCCGAAACGCCTGGGTTTGGGGCAAAAAACCCATCTCGGGGCACTGGCATGCAAATTGCTCCCTTGTGAGGCAGGTTGCCTTGGCAGACTATCGCGCCCGGCATCACCCAAATTACAGGGCTCACCACTACCAGCCCTTATTCACCCCGGAGGACAACATGTCGAAGTCGGTTCAACTCATCAAAGATCATGACGTCAAGTGGATTGATCTGCGCTTCACTGACACCAAAGGCACCCAGCACCACGTCACCATGCCAGCCCGTGACGCGCTGGAAGATGACTTCTTCGAAGTCGGCAAGATGTTCGACGGTTCCTCCATTGCTGGCTGGAAAGGCATCGAAGCCTCCGACATGATCCTGCTGCCGGACGACGAAACCGCCGTTCTGGACCCGTTCACCGAAGAGCCAACGCTGATCCTGGTTTGCGACATCATCGAACCTTCGACCATGCAAGGTTACGATCGCGACCCACGTGCAATCGCTCACCGCGCTGAAGAATACCTGAAGTCGACCGGTATCGGTGACACTGTATTCGCCGGCCCGGAGCCAGAGTTCTTCATCTTCGACGAAGTGAAGTTCAAGTCCGACATTTCCGGTTCCATGTTCAAGATCTTCTCCGAACAAGGTTCGTGGATGTCCGACCAGGACGTCGAAGGCGGCAACAAGGGCCACCGCCCTGGTATCAAAGGCGGCTACTTCCCGGTTCCACCGTTCGACCACGACCACGAAATCCGTACTGCCATGTGCAACGCACTGGAAGAAATGGGCCAGGTCGTTGAAGTTCACCACCACGAAGTGGCGACTGCCGGCCAGAACGAAATCGGCGTCAAGTTCAACACCCTGGTGAAGAAGGCTGACGAAGTCCAGACCCTGAAGTACGTCGTGCACAACGTTGCCGACGCTTACGGTCGCACCGCTACCTTCATGCCAAAGCCTCTGTACGGCGACAACGGCTCGGGCATGCACGTGCACATGTCCATCGCCAAAGATGGCAAGAACACCTTCGCTGGCGAAGGCTATGCCGGCCTGTCCGACACCGCCCTGTACTTCATCGGCGGTATCATCAAGCACGGTAAGGCCCTGAACGGCTTCACCAACCCGTCGACCAACTCGTACAAGCGTCTGGTCCCAGGTTTCGAAGCACCCGTGATGCTGGCCTACTCGGCTCGCAACCGTTCCGCCTCCATCCGTATTCCTTACGTCAACAGCCCACGCGGCCGTCGTATCGAAGCGCGCTTCCCGGACCCGGCTGCCAACCCGTACCTGGCCTTCGCAGCACTGCTGATGGCCGGCCTGGACGGTATCCAGAACAAGATCCACCCTGGCGACGCTGCTGACAAAAACCTGTACGACCTGCCGCCTGAAGAGGCGAAAGAGATCCCACAAGTTTGCGGCAGCCTGAAAGAAGCCCTGGAAGAGCTGGACAAAGGCCGTGCGTTCCTGACCAAAGGCGGCGTTTTCAGCGACGACTTCATCGACGCTTACATCGCCCTGAAAAGCGAAGAAGAAATCAAGGTTCGTACCTTCGTACACCCACTGGAATACGAGCTGTACTACAGCTGCTGATCCCGTGACGCTGGCGCAAGCCGCGTGATTTGAAAAAGGCCTCCTTCGGGAGGTCTTTTTTATGCGTCAATAAAGCCCGTCATTCGTATAAAAACAAGGAAAGCCCATGCCCCCTTTCATTGCCCGCAGCCTGCTGCTGTGCGCCACAGCCATCACCCTGCCCGCCTTCGCCGATGCCCCAGCCACCCTTGCACCACTGCTCGATAGCGTGGCGCAACGCCTGGAGATCGCCCCCAAGGTAGCCCTGACCAAATGGGACAGCCACAAGCCGGTGCTCGATGCGCCCCGCGAACGGGACGTGATCGCTGGCGCTGGCAAGCTCGCCGCCGACTACAAGCTGGACGGCACTCTGGCCGAGCAGTTCTTCGCCGCGCAGATCGAAGCCAACAAGCTGGTGCAATACAGCCTGCTGTCGCAATGGAACCAGCAAGGCAGTGCGCCGGCCACGCCACGCGCAGACCTGGCCAAGGAAATCCGCCCGCAACTGGATGTGCTGCAGAAACAACTGCTGGAACGCCTGGCCGCGTTCGCCCCATCGCGCACGGATACCCAATGCCCACGCTGGCTGGCGGCTGCCATCGGTGCACGAAAAGCGGACCCGTTGCAGCATCAGGCGCTGGTTCGCGCCACTGGGGAGCTGTGCAGCGCACCATCCTGAGTCACGCAATTGTCTTCACAGGCTCCTCACGCTGGCCGCGTCGGCGGTGCATGCGGTGCGCCTGATACTGCGCGGTGCAAGTGACGCGGCCGGGTCCGCTGCAGGCAAAGCGGGCCATCTGGCGCAACTGCGCCCGGCCATTCTGTTCTATGCTGCGAGCTTGGCCCGCCGGGCTCGTCTTTCCATGGTCGACAGGAAGCGCTCATGCGTTCATGCCTCATGTGTTTACTGATGCTGGTGGCCCTGCCCGCAGCCGCCGAGATCTACAAATACACCGATGCCGAGGGCAACACCGCCTATTCCAACCAGCCCCCCCAGGGCACCACGGCGCAGACGGTGAACCTGCCGCCACTCAACAGCGTGCAGCAACAAGCCCCCGTAGCCCCCATGGCCCCGGCGCCGCGCCAGCGCAACGATGACAACGTGCAGGCCTACCGCACCCTGCAATTGACGGACATCCCGAGCGAGGAAGCCCTGCGCGCCAACAACGGCACCTTTACCGTGGGCGTGCTGATCGACCCGCGCCTGCGCCACGAACACCGGCTGCGCCTGCTGCTGGACGACCAGCCCTACGGCCAGCCCGCCAATGTGCCGCGCCTGCAACTGGTCAACATTGATCGCGGCGACCACCGCCTGGCGGTACAGGTACTGCTCAATGACCGGGTGGTGCAGCAAAGCCCCACCGTGACCTTCACCTTGCAACGCTTCCACCTGCCCCCTGCCGGAAAACGCCCATGAACCGCCTGCTGTTGGCTGCCCTGCTACTGGCGCTGTCAGCCAGCGCGGCAGCCGAGGTCTATACCTACGTCGATGCCCAGGGCAACCGCGTCTATACCGATAAACCCCACGCCAACGCCACCCGTGTGGACATCCGCCCCAGCAACAACATGAGCGCATCGCCGCCCCTGCCTGCCCCGGCACGCAAGGTGAAGCGCAAACAGGCCATCACCCACTACGACATGCTGCGCATCCTGATTCCGGAACCCGACGCCACCATTCACGATGGCGCCGGCAACCTGATCGTCACCGTGACCAGCGAACCTGCGCTGCAACCCAACCACGGCTACCGGCTGCTGCTGGACGGCAAGGTCATCGCCGGCCCCACCGTGAGCCCGGTGTTCCCTTTGCAGAACATTGACCGCGGCACGCACCAACTCGCGGCAGAGGTCATCGATAACCAGGAAACGGTGATTGAACGCACACCGGCGCAGCCTTTCCACATGCAACGCATCTCACTGATCCAGAAGCGCCGCATCAACCCCTGCACCACCGACGACTACGGCGTGCGCCCGGAATGCCCACTGGCAGACAAGCCCGAGGACGACGAGTGACCGAGGCGCTATAGTGATGAATGGCGCATCATTTTGGTGCGCAATAAGCTGGCATTTGCGCACTGACAGCCCATTTTGGGTCAAACCTGAACGAGAGCGCCCCCGCTGCGTCACTTAATGAGCAGGGAAAGCGCTATTTTTCGTTGGCCGCGCTTCTTTTCGGAGCCTTGGTTTAGTTCTTGCATTTTAGTTGTATCAGCGGATTACCAGCCCGCGCCGCTTCGGACCGAAACCCGGCGGCCGTGAGCCAAAAGAGGTCAACGACAGCAAATGACCATCAGTGATGCACTGCACCGACTGCTACTGGACAACCTGACCACCGCCACCATTCTGCTCAATGCCGAACTGCGCCTGGAATACATGAACCCGGCCGCCGAGATGCTGTTGGCCATCAGCGGCCAGCGCAGCCATGGGCAATTCATCAGCGAGTTGTTCACGGAGTCGGCCGAAGCGCTCAACTCCCTGCGCCAGGCCGTGGAACAGGCACACCCGTTCACCAAGCGCGAAGCCATGCTGACTGCGCTGACCGGCCAGACCCTGACCGTCGACTACGCGGTAACGCCCATCCTGAGCAACGGCGCCACCCTGCTGCTGCTTGAGGTGCACCCCCGCGACCGACTGTTGCGCATCACCAAGGAAGAGGCCCAGCTGTCCAAGCAGGAAACCACCAAGATGCTGGTGCGGGGCCTGGCCCACGAGATCAAGAACCCCTTGGGCGGCATCAGGGGCGCCGCGCAGTTGCTGGCGCGTGAACTGCCCGAGGAGAGCCTCAAGGACTACACCAACGTCATCATTGAAGAGGCCGACCGCCTGCGCAACCTGGTGGACCGCATGCTCGGTTCCAACAAGCTGCCATCGCTGGCCATGACCAACGTGCACGAGGTGCTCGAGCGCGTGTCCAGCCTGGTGGAAGCCGAAGCCCAGGGCGGTATCACACTGGTGCGCGATTATGACCCTAGCATCCCGGACGTACTGATCGACCGCGAACAGATGATCCAGGCAGTGCTCAATATCGTGCGCAATGCCATGCAGGCCATCAGTGGCCAAAACGAGCTGCGCCTGGGCCGCATCAGCCTGCGTACCCGCACCATGCGCCAGTTCACCATTGGCCACACTCGCCACCGGCTGGTGACCAAGATTGAAATCACCGATAACGGACCCGGTATACCCGCCGAGCTCCAGGAAACCATCTTCTATCCGATGGTCAGTGGGCGCCCCGACGGTACAGGCTTGGGCCTGGCCATTACCCAGAACATCATCAGCCAGCACCAAGGGCTGATCGAGTGTGAAAGCCACCCCGGCCACACCACTTTCTCGATCTTCCTGCCGCTGGAACAAGGAGCCGCTTCGTCATGAGCCGTAGTGAAACTGTCTGGATCGTCGATGACGACCGTTCCATCCGTTGGGTACTGGAAAAGGCCTTGCAACAGGAAGGCATGACCACCCAAAGCTTCGACAGTGCCGACGGCGTGATGAGCCGGCTGGCCCGCCAGCAGCCCGACGTGATCATCTCCGATATTCGCATGCCGGGTGCCAGCGGCCTGGACCTGCTGGCGCGCATCCGCGAGCAGTTCCCGCGCCTGCCGGTGATCATCATGACCGCCCATTCAGACCTGGACAGCGCCGTGGCGTCTTACCAGGGTGGCGCGTTCGAATACCTGCCCAAGCCGTTCGACGTGGACGAGGCCGTGGCCCTGGTCAAGCGTGCCAACCAGCACGCCCAGGAGCAGCAGGGCCTCACCGAAGTTCCGACGCTGACCCGCACCCCGGAAATCATTGGCGAAGCGCCAGCGATGCAGGAAGTCTTCCGCGCCATCGGCCGCCTCAGCCACTCCAACATCACCGTGCTGATCAACGGTGAATCAGGTACCGGTAAAGAACTGGTGGCGCACGCGCTGCACCGCCACAGCCCACGCGCCGCCTCGCCATTCATTGCCCTGAACATGGCCGCCATCCCCAAGGACCTGATGGAGTCCGAGCTGTTCGGCCACGAGAAGGGGGCATTCACGGGCGCGGCCAACCTGCGCCGCGGGCGGTTCGAGCAAGCCGACGGCGGCACCCTGTTCCTGGACGAGATCGGCGATATGCCGGCCGACACCCAGACCCGGCTGCTGCGCGTGCTGGCCGACGGCGAGTTTTACCGTGTGGGCGGCCACACGCCGGTGAAAGTGGACGTGCGCATTATCGCCGCCACCCACCAGAACCTGGAAACCCTGGTGCATGCGGGCAAGTTCCGTGAGGACTTGTTCCACCGCCTCAACGTGATCCGTATCCACATCCCGCGCCTGTCGGACCGCCGCGAAGACATCCCGACCCTGGCCAAGCACTTCCTCAGCCGCGCCGCCCAGGAGCTGGCCGTGGAGCCCAAGCTGCTCAAGGCCGAGACCGAGGAATACCTGAAAAACCTGCCTTGGCCAGGCAACGTGCGCCAGTTGGAGAACACCTGCCGCTGGATCACGGTGATGGCTTCGGGCCGCGAAGTGCACATCGGCGACCTGCCGCCCGAGCTGCTCAGCCTGCCCCAAGACGCCGCGCCGGTGACCAACTGGGAACAGGCCCTGCGCCAATGGGCTGACCAGGCCCTGGCCCGTGGCCAGTCGAGCCTGCTGGACAGCGCGGTGCCAAGCTTCGAGCGCATCATGATCGAAACCGCCCTGAAGCATACCGCGGGCCGCCGCCGCGACGCCGCCGTGCTACTGGGCTGGGGCCGCAATACCTTGACGCGCAAGATCAAGGAGCTGGGCATGAAGGTCGACGGTGGGGATGACGATGAGGGCGACGACGCCTGATCCGCCGGACCGTTGAAAAAGAGCCCGCCAGCGACCCTGGCGGGCTTTTTCGTGCCAGCTCCCACAGTGTGCACTGCGCATTTTTCGTGCACCGGCAGAAGGCATTTTTGCCCTGCTGGAGGTGAAAAATGGCCTGCCTCGCACACGCCAGGAAAATACCTTTCGTCACACAACCCGCGTAATACAAGGGCTACAGGCCAGAGCATCACAAAACCGCAACCTGATGAGCGCATTTTTTCAAAACTGGCACGCACGCTGCAATGTACTAAGGGCAAAGGCAAGAACAGCGACACAACCCAGTTTTGGGGTCCTTGGTACAGGCAGGCCGGGGTATCCCCTCTTTACACCGGGACGCGCAGCACTCGACGAGCGCAGCGGTCCCACACCCGTTTTGGGGACCTTGGTACAGGCAGGCCGGGGATTCCCCTTCTTTACAACGGGGCACGCAGCACGCGACCAGCGCTGCGTTCCCATCCCGCTTTTGGGGACCTTGGTACAGGCAGGCCGGGGATTCCCTCTTTTATTCCTCCCGGAGGCTGAGCTTCAGCCTCCAGCGCCCTTCTTCTTTCTCACCGCTGATATCACCCTGCAAGGGGCGAGCCGCGATCACGTTCAGCAACAGGCCATTGTCACCGGGCTGGGTACGCCAGTTGGCCTTCTTGCCGTCAATGTCCACCTGGCCGTTACGGGTCAGGCCATGCGCCTGGAACTGTACCACCAGGGCGCCGTCCACGGTGGTGGCCTGCACCTTGGGCTCCCCGGTGAACCACAGCACCAGGGCCGCGGGCTGTTCTTCGATCTTGATCAGTTCCAGGGTGTCGGGGTTGGTCAATTTGCCGATCATCAGGCCCACCATCAAGCCAATGATCGCCAGCGAAAACAGTACGCGCGGGAACAGGCTCGGACGCGGGTCCGGTTCAGGGGTAGAATGCTGCCCGTCTTTCAGTTCGGAGCCGTGCATGTTTCACGTCATCCTTTTTCAACCAGAGATACCGCCCAATACAGGCAACATTATACGGCTATGCGCCAACAGCGGCTGCCACCTGCACTTGATCGAACCGATCGGCTTCGAGCTCGATGACAAGCGCCTGCGCCGTGCCGGGCTGGACTACCACGAGTACGCCACCCTCAAGCGCCACGCCGACCTTGCCAGCTGCCTGGAGTCGCTGGGCAACCCGCGGCTGTTCGCTTTCACCACCAAGGGCTCCAAGCCGTTCCACGAGGTCAGCTTCGCCGATGGCGACGCTTTCCTGTTCGGCCCGGAAAGCCGCGGGCTGCCACCCGAGGTGCTCGACCCGCTGGGCAGCGACCAGCGCCTGCGCTTGCCGATGCGCGAAGGCTGCCGCAGCCTGAACCTGTCCAACACCGTGGCCATCGCCGTGTACGAAGCCTGGCGCCAACTCGGTTTCGCCTGAGGCGCTGTAGCCTGGCGGCAGCGGCTACAAAAAAAGCGCCCCGTGGGGCGCTTTTTGCGTGGCGGCAGGGTTACTGCAGCGACGGCTTCGGTGCTTCGCCAGCTTCCTGCATGCGCTGCAGCTCTTGCGCGTACAGGGCGTCGAAGTTCACCGGGGCCAGCATCAGGGCCGGGAACGAACCACGAACCACCAGGCTGTCCAGGGTTTCGCGGGCATAGGGGAACAGGATGTTCGGGCAGAAAGCACCCAGGGTGTGGCTCATGGACGCATCGTCCAGGTTCTGGATCAGGAAGATGCCGGCCTGCTGAACTTCAGCGATGAAGGCCACTTCTTCACCGTTCTTGACGGTAACCGACAGGGTCAGCACCACCTCGTGGAAACCTTCTTCCAGCGCCTTCTGGCGGGTGTTCAGGTCCAGGGCGACGCTTGGTTCCCACTGCTGGCGGAAGATGGCCGGGCTTTTCGGCGCTTCGAACGACAGGTCGCGCACGTAGATGCGCTGCAGGGAGAATTGCGGGGCGTTGGCTGCTTCGTTGGCCGCGCCGGTGTTCTGTTGATCAGTCATCGCAGATCCTTCTTACATTAAGTCGTAACGTGGTTTGAATTCAGGCCTGGAGCAGCGCGTCGAGCTTGCCGGCGCGCTCCAGTGCATACAGATCGTCACAGCCGCCCACATGGCGCTCGCCGATCCAGATCTGTGGTACCGAGGTGCGACCGGCCTTCTGGGCCATGGCAGCGCGAACCTGCGGCTGGCCGTCGACGCGGATTTCTTCGAAGGCGACACCCTTGCTTTCCAGCAGGGCCTTGGCCCGCATGCAGTAGGGGCACCAATCGCTGGAGTAGACGACGACGTGGCTCATTTCACTTTACCAGTGGGAGGTTGTCAGCACGCCAGCTGGAAACACCACCTGACAGTTTTGCCGCGTTGTAGCCCGCTTTCAGCAGCTCACGGGCAGTGGTGCCAGCATGCTGGCCGATGCTGTCGACGATGATCAGGGTCTTGCCCTTGTGCTTTTCAAGCTCGGCCATGCGCGAGGCCAACTTATCCTGCGGAATGTTCAGGGCGCCGACGATGTGGCCGGTGGCGTAGTCTTTCTTGGCGCGGATGTCGATGACCACGCCCTGCTCGGCATTGACCAGTGCGGTCAGCTCACGTGGGCTCAGGCTTTTGCCGCCACGGCTCGCTTCCAGCGCAAGCAGCATGATCAGCAGGATGGCGAAAGCGCCGACGAGCAGATAGTGATTTGTGGCGAATTGAAGCAGGTGATCGACCATCAGCGGATTCCAGGGCGTTAAAATGTCGGCCAGTATACACAGCCGTCAAAGTGGGCCAAAGCCCGCCGGGCGCAACCTTCATGGAACCGGGCCCCCAGGGCCTTGTCTGTGGTTCATGAGTGCGATTGATGAAGGTTATTCGCAAGCGTCGGCCACTATGCCCTAAAATACGCTTCTCCTTTTCCCTCTGACATACCCGCGAGTGGATCTATGACAACCACGCCTAAACCTTTGGTCCTGATCATCCTGGATGGTTTCGGTCACAGCGAAAGCCACGACTACAACGCTGTCTATTCGGCCAGGAAGCCGACGCTCGACCGCCTGACCAAGGAAATGCCCAACGGCCTCATCTCCGGCTCCGGCATGGACGTGGGCCTGCCCGACGGGCAGATGGGCAACTCCGAGGTCGGTCACATGAACCTGGGCGCCGGCCGCGTGGTGTATCAGGACTTCACACGGGTAACCAAGGCCATCCGCGACGGCGAGTTCTTCGAGAACCCGACCATCTGCGGCGCCGTGGACAAGGCCGTCAAGGCGGGCAAGGCCGTGCACATCCTCGGCCTGCTGTCGGACGGCGGCGTACACAGCCACCAGGACCATATCGTGGCCATGGCCGAGCTTGCCGCCAAGCGTGGCGCCGAAAAGATCTACCTGCACGCCTTCCTCGACGGCCGTGACACCCCGCCCAGGAGCGCCGAAGCGCCGCTCGAACTGCTGGACAAGACCTTCGCCCGCCTGGGCAAGGGCCGCACCGCCAGCATCATCGGCCGCTATTTCGCCATGGACCGTGACAACCGCTGGGACCGCGTGGCCGCCGCTTACGAGCTGATCGTCGACGGCACCAGCGCATTCGACGCGGCCACCGCCGTTGACGGCCTGAAGGCCGCCTACGAGCGCGGCGAAAGCGACGAATTCGTCAAGGCCACCAGCATCGGCGACAAAGTGCGCGTCGAGGATGGCGACGCCGTGGTGTTCATGAACTTCCGCGCCGACCGTGCCCGCGAGCTGACCCGCGTGTTCGTCGAAGACAACTTCGCCGACTTCCCGCGCAAGCGTCAGCCTAAGACCGCCGGTTTCATCGGCCTGACCCAGTATTCTGCGAAGATCCCGGCACCAGCCGCCTTCGGCCCCAGCAGCCTGCACAACGTGCTGGGCGAGTACCTGGCCAACAACGGCAAGACCCAGCTGCGCATTGCCGAGACCGAAAAATACGCCCACGTGACCTTCTTCTTCTCCGGTGGCCGCGAAGAGCCGTTCCCGGGCGAAGAGCGCATCCTGATCCCATCGCCGAAGGTCGCCACCTATGACCTGCAGCCGGAAATGAGCGCCCCCGAGGTCACCGACAAGATCGTCGACGCCATCGAAAACCAGCGTTTCGACGTGATCGTGGTCAACTACGCCAACGGCGACATGGTCGGCCACAGCGGCGTGATGGACGCGGCGATCAAGGCCGTGGAGTGCCTGGATACCTGCGTGGGCCGCATCGCCGCCGCGCTGGAGAAAGTGGGCGGCGAAGCGCTGATCACCGCCGACCACGGCAACTGCGAGCAGATGGAAGACGAGTCCACTGGCCAGGCGCACACCGCGCACACCACCGAGCCGGTGCCCTTCATCTATGTGGGCAAGCGCAAGCTCAAGGTCCGCGAAGGCGGCGTGCTGGCCGACGTGGCACCCACCATGCTGTACCTGATGGGCCTGCCCAAGCCGGAAGAAATGACTGGCCACTCGATCCTGAGCGAAGGCTAAGCTCATTGCGGGGGCCCTGGCCCCCGCCCTGGATGAAACGTCGGGCAGTTGCCCCTTGGACGTTTTTTTTGCAGCTCGCGGCGGGCATACTAGGCCCGTCTCCACACTGGTATCGCCCACCCCCATGCTTCGCGCACTGATAGCCCTAGCCCTGACCTGCCTGCTGAGTACGGCCTACGCCGACGACCGTGAGCAAACCCAACAGCAGTTGGATGCCACGAAGCAGGACATCGCCGAGCTGAAGAAACAACTCAGCCAGGTGCAGGAACAAAAGAACGGCGTGCAGAAAGACCTGCGCGGAACTGAAACCCAAATGGGCAAGCTGGAGAAGCAGGTGGAGGCCCTGCAACAAGAACTAAAAAAGACCCAAGGCGAGCTGGATCGCCTGGCCCTGCAAAAAGATCAACTCCAGCACAGCAAGACTGAACAACAGCGCCTGATCGCCATCCAGGCCCGCGCCGCCTACCAGGGCGGCCGCCAGGAATACCTCAAGCTGTTGCTCAACCAGCAGAACCCGGAGAAATTCGCCCGGACGCTGACCTATTACGACTACATGAGCAACGCGCGCATGGCGCAGCTCAAGCAGTTCAATGAAACCTTGCGCCAGCTGGGCAATGTCGAGAAAGACATCGCCGGCCAGCAGGCCCAGTTGCTTGCCCAGCAAAGCAGCCTGGACAGCCAGCGCCAGGACCTGGACAAGGTGCGCAAGGAACGCCAGGCCGCCCTGGCCAAGCTCAACGACAGCTACAAGCAGCAGGACCAGAAGCTCGCCTCCCGCCAGCAGGACCAGGAAGACCTGGCCAAGGTGCTCAAGACCATCGAGGAAACCCTGGCGCGCCAGGCGCGCGAGGCCGAGCAAGCGCGGCAGAAGGCCCTGCTGGCCCAGCAGGAAGCCGAACGTCAGCGCCAGCGTGAAAACGCCCAGGCCAAGGCGGATGATGAGCCAAAACGGCCCAAAACCGTGCCAGGTGCACTAGTCTCCAGTGGCGGCGCCAATTTTGGCGGCCCATTTGCAGCGGGCCGAGGAAAACTTCCATGGCCTGTCGATGGTCGACTGTTGGCGCGTTTTGGTGAAACTCGCGGCGACGACGCCCGCACCAAGTGGGATGGTGTCATGATCAGTGCACCGGCCGGCACCCAGGTGCGGGCGGTACACGGTGGCCGCGTAGTGTTCGCCGACTGGTTGCGCGGCGCGGGACTTCTGGTCATTCTCGACCATGGGGACGGCTATCTGAGCCTGTATGGGCATAACCAGAGCCTGCTCAAGGGCGCTGGGGATGTAGTGAAAGCCGGCGAGGCTATCTCGACGGTAGGCAGTAGTGGTGGGCAGGACACGCCGGCGCTGTATTTTGCCATTCGCCAGCAAGGTCGCCCCAGCGACCCTGCACAATGGTGCCGCGGCTGACGCGGGCACCGACAACAAGGGCGTTATGGCCGTCGTGACTGACGGCACGCCGATGCCCCGAAAGGCGCAAAACCAGGATTAGGAGTTCGTTCGTCATGCTGCACTTGCCCCGCCTTACCTCGCTGGCCCTGACGATCGCCGTGGTGATCGGCGCCCCCCTGGCCCGTGCGGCCGAGCCCGCGCGCCTGGCCGCCACCACCACGACCGCCCCCGCGCCTGCCACCGCGCCCGTGGACCCGAGCAAAGCACCGCTGCCGCTCGACGAGCTGCGCACATTCGCCGAGGTGATGGACCGCATCAAGGCCGCCTACGTGGAGCCGGTGGACGACAAGACCCTGTTGGAGAACGCCATCAAAGGCATGCTCAGCAACCTTGACCCGCACTCGGCCTACCTGGGCCCGGAAGACTTCCAGGAGCTGCAGGAAAGCACCAGTGGCGAATTCGGCGGGCTGGGCATCGAAGTAGGTGTGGAAGACGGCTTCATCAAGGTGGTCTCGCCCATCGACGACACCCCGGCCAGCAAGGCGGGCATCGAGGCGGGCGACCTGATCGTCAAGATCAACGGCCAGCCCACCCGTGGCCAGACCATGACCGAGGCCGTGGACAAGATGCGCGGCAAGGTCGGCGAGAAGATCACCCTGACCCTGGTGCGCGGCGGCGGCACCCCGTTTGACGTGACCCTGGCCCGCGCCATCGTGCAGGTCAAAAGCGTGAAGGCGCAGATGCTCGAAGACGGTTACGGCTACATCCGCATCACCCAGTTCCAGGTCAAAACCGGCGAAGAGGTCTCCAAGGCCCTGGCCAAGCTGCGCAAGGACAATGGCAAGAAACTCAACGGCCTGGTACTGGACCTGCGCAACAACCCGGGCGGCGTGCTGCAAGCCGCGGTCGAAGTGGTGGACCACTTCATCAGCAGCGGCCTGATCGTGTACACCAAGGGCCGCATCGCCAACTCCGAGCTGCGCTTCTCGGCCACCGGCCACGACGAAAGCGACGGTGTGCCGCTGGTGGTGCTGATCAACGGCGGCAGCGCCTCGGCGTCGGAAATCGTCGCCGGCGCCCTGCAGGACCACAAGCGCGGCGTGCTGATGGGTACCGACAGCTTCGGCAAGGGCTCGGTGCAGACCGTGCTGCCATTGGCCAACGACCGCGCGCTGAAGATCACCACGGCGCTGTATTACACGCCTAACGGCCGCTCCATCCAGGCCCAGGGCATCGTTCCGGACGTGGAAGTACGCCAAGGCAAGCTGACCCGCGACCAGGACGACGAAAACTTCAAGGAAGCCGACCTGCAGGGCCACCTGGGCAACGGCAACGGTGGCGCCGACCGTCCTTCTGGCAAGAACCCGATCGGCAAGGCCAAGGCCCGCCCGCAAGATGGGGACTTCCAGCTGAGCCAGGCACTGTCGCTGCTCAAGGGCCTGAGCGTCACCCGCAACAAGTGATGCCTCTACGCGCCGTACTGCTCGCCCTGCTCTGCTGCCTGTCCGGCCTGGCCCACGCCGCGCCGGACAGCAGTGACGCCAAGCCGCGCAAAGCCTACTTCACGCTGATCATCGACGACCTGGGGCAGAACCTGCCCCGGGATCGTCGCGCCCTGGCGCTGCCCGGCCCGGTCACCCTGGCAGTGATGCCCGATACCCCCCATGCCGCCGACTTCGCCCGCGAAGCGCACAATGCCAGCAAGACCGTGATCGTGCACATGCCCATGGACCCCGCCACCGGCCCGTTCGCCTGGCACCCCGACCTGCCCATGGATGAACTGCGCGCGCGCCTGCAGGCGGCGCTGAAGGCCGTGCCCTACGCCGCCGGCATGAACAACCACGAGGGCAGCAAGATGACGTCGCAGCCAGAGGCGATGGCCATGCTCATGGGCGAGCTGCAGGCGCGCAGCCTGTTCTTCGTCGACAGCCGCACCAGCGCGGCCACGGTCGCGGCCGCCAAGGCCCAGGACATCGGCCTGGCCCATGTCTCGCGTGACGTGTTCCTGGATGACGTGCGTACCCCTGAAGCGGTGGCCAAGCAATTGCAGACGGCCATCGCCCATGCGAAAAAGTTTGGCTCGGTGGTGGTGATCGGCCACCCCTACCCGGTTACCCTGGACATGCTGGAACGCGAGCTGCCCAACCTCAAGGCCAATGGCATCGACTGGATTCCCATCCGCCAGATGATCGCCCAACGGGCCAACCGCGCCATGCCCGCCCATGGCAAGAACGGCACCTACACCCCGAAATAGCCCAGCCGCGCGCACGCCCTCTCCCCTGCTGCAGGCCCGAACTTCGCCCGGCCCCATAAGCAACAGAGCACGCCTCTCGGTTTTCCCAGAACAACTAACTACCTCAAACACCCTTCGCTCATGGGATCTACTGCGGTTTTTTCCACCGTAAGGATTTCACCATGAGACCACTGACCACCCTGGCCAGCCTGCTGTTGCTGACCACTACCGCCAACGCAGGCGACTTCGGCGAAGGCCTGACCAACCTGGGCCCCTCGGTGCTGCTGGAAAACAAGGATGGCCGCTACGACCACTGGACCGGCATCGGCCGCCTAGAAAGCCGGGGCAACCGGCGTTGCTCGGCGGTACTGCTGGACACTCGTACACCGGACAGCCCCGTGCATGCCCCCGCTTACCTGCTAACCAGCGGCCATTGCACCCACACCTCGTTGGGGATGATCGCCAACGACCTGCCCATTCAGGGGCACGTGGAGTTCAATTATTTCAAGGACACCGCGGGCCAGCGGCGGGTCTACCCACTGCAGACGCTTGCCTGGAGCAGCCAGCAGAACATTGACCTGGCCGTGGTGGAGCTGGCCGTCAGCCTGGAGCAGGTGATCAAGGACGGCGTGCAGCCCCTGAGGCTGGCCGCCAGTCCGGCGACGCCCAACATGCCGGTGCTGGCCGTGGGCGCCCCCGAGACCACCAGTGGCTATACCCTTCGCGCCTCGGCCTGCACCGTGGAGCGGCTGGCCGATATTGTCGAGCACCCCTATGTATGGCGGGTGAACCTCACCAACCGCTGCCAGGACCTGTTACCCGGCGCCTCGGGCAGCCCGCTGCTCAGCCGGGAAGACAACCGTATTCTTGGCATTACCGGAACCACCACCCGAGGTAGCCGCGAAGCGGACCAATGCCTGACGGATGCCCCCTGCGAGGTCGAGAGTGGTGAAGGCACCTGGTACGCAGATACCAACTACGCCAGCTCCATCGAGCGGCTGCCGGCCTGCTTCGCCAACGGCCGGTTCGACAACAGCCTGCCGGGGTGCGACATGGCGCCTGGCTTTGCTCTGACGCTGCAGAACCCGCACTACCTGCCGGCAGCCGCCAACGCGCGCAACAATGACTGGCGGCTGCCATTCACCACCAACACCGAGTATGTCTACCACAAACTGGTACGAAACCCACTGCAGTGCCAGAACACTGAAGGCTACAGCACAGGGGCTTCGGGGCAGACCGCCATGATTACCCTACCAGCCTCGCTTGAAGCGGGTATTCATCTGCTGTGCATACTGGGCCTGGACGACCTTCAGGCCGGCCTTTCGGCCGCGTTGCTCAGCAATGTGTTCACCTTGCCCATTCAGGTGTTCCCCGACGGAGCACAGCCACCGAGCTCCCAGCTGATCATCACCCCGCTGCCCAACGGCAAGCAGAACGTCGCGTTCCAGCGCAGCCATGCCTTACCCCACTACACCTACAAGTATGGCCCCCCTGAAAGCACCGACTGCAGTGACAACAGTGGCTACAAACATGCTTTCTACAACTTCACGCTTTCGGCCCACTTACTACCCGCCAAGCTGTGTACTCGCGTATGGGACCTGGCCGGCGACCCATCGCCACCCCGGGAAGACCTGCTGGAAGTCGCTACAGATAACGGTTGAGGATATCGTCGACCCGGCCCTCGGCGCGCAACTGGTCGAGGGCCTTTTGCAGTCTGGCGACCACCTCGTCCGGTACCTCCTTGTTCAACGCCAGATAGAGCTCGGCGCTGCTGAAGCGCAACACGGTCTTGAGGTTGCTGACCCCCTCCAGGCGCGCGAGATAGCGGCCAGCCGGGTCACCCGTGGCCCAGACGTCGATCTCGCCATCCATGAGCTTCTGGGCGTTGTCCTGGTCACGCAAGGCAATGACCGGGTGCAGGCCTTGGCGGCTCAGGGTTTCGGCAATGGCATCGCCTTTGTAGGCGCCAATCCTGAGGTGCCGTGCCTGTTCCAGCTTGTCGAGCTTGAGCTTGCTGTCGGGGCGGGCGAGCAGAATCCAGTCATCCGGCCCGATGGGCCCCACCCATTTGAACGATTGCTCACGCTCGGGCAGGCGCGCGGTGACGAACACCCCATAGTCGGGGTTCTGCATGGCGAGTTTGTAGATGCGGTCCCAGGGGAAGCGCAGGGTCATGCTGTAATGAATATCGGCGCGTTTGAACATCTCGCGCACCACATCGGCGGCGATGCCCTGGATATTCTCCTCGCGGGCGAAATTCTTGCCGTCGGCGGCCATGTTGTAAGGCGGGAAGTTTTCGGTGAGCAAGACCAGGGAGTAGTCGGCTGGCACTTCGGCGCGAGCACCCAAGGCAAACGACAGACAGACACCGGCGAACAAGGCAAACACGCAACGCTTCATGACAGTCGAGCCCCGAATCCATGGCACTACCGACTGTAGGGGCTGGCTTGCTGGCAAGCCAGCCCCTACACCTGTTTCTTCACAACCTTGTCAACGAACGACGATACCGCGCTGTGCCATGTACGCCTTGGCTTCCGGCACGGTGTATTCGCCGAAGTGGAAGATGCTGGCAGCCAGCACCGCGCTGGCATGGCCTTCCAGCACGCCGTCGGCCAGGTGCTGCAGGTTACCGACGCCGCCCGAGGCAATCACCGGGATGCCCAGGGCATCGCTGATGGCCCGGGTAACGCCCAGGTCGAAACCGTTCTTCATGCCGTCCTGGTCCATGCTGGTCAGCAGGATCTCGCCAGCACCCAGGGCCTCCATCTTCTTGGCCCACTCCACGGCATCCAGGCCCGTGGGCTTGCGGCCGCCGTGGGTGAAGATTTCCCAGCGCGGGGTTTCACCCGGGCCGGAGACCTTCTTGGCGTCGATGGCGACCACGATGCACTGGGAACCGAAGTGCTGGGCGGCCTCGCCCACGAACTCGGGGTTGAACACCGCCGCGGTGTTGATCGACACCTTGTCGGCGCCAGCGTTGAGCAGGTTGCGGATGTCCTGAACGGTGCGCACGCCACCGCCCACGGTCAGCGGGATGAACACCTGGCTGGCCATGCGCTCGACGGTATGCAGGGTGGTATCACGGCCATCGACGCTGGCGGTAATGTCCAGGAAGGTGATCTCGTCCGCGCCCTGCTCGTCGTAGCGACGGGCGATTTCCACCGGGTCACCGGCGTCGCGGATGTTCTCGAACTTCACGCCCTTCACTACACGGCCGTTGTCTACGTCCAGGCAAGGGATGATGCGTTTGGCCAGCGCCATGGGTCAGTCCTCAGCCTTTGTAGGAATCGCAGAAAGCCTGGGCTTCGGCGACGTCAAGGGTGCCTTCGTAGATGGCACGGCCAGTGATGGCGCCGATGATGCCAGGTGCCTTGGCGTCCAACAGGGCCTGGATGTCGCCCAGGTTGTGGATGCCGCCGGAAGCGATGACCGGGATCCTGGTGGCCGCGGCCAGGGCAGCGGTGAACGGTACGTTGCAGCCTTGCATCATGCCGTCTTTGGCGATGTCGGTGTAGACGATGGCGCTGACGCCGTCGGCTTCGAAACGCTTGGCCAGGTCGATGACCTGCACGCTGCTCACTTCAGCCCAGCCGTCGGTGGCGACGAAACCGTCCTTGGCGTCCAGGCCAACGATGACCTTGCCCGGGAAGGCCTTGCACGCCTCGGCGACGAACTCGGGCTCTTTCACGGCCTTGGTGCCGATGATGACGTAGCTGACGCCGGCCTTGACGTAGTGCTCGATGGTTTCCAGCGAGCGAATGCCGCCGCCGATCTGGATCGGCAGGTTGGGGTAACGCTTGGCGATGGCGGTCACCACTTCGCCGTTGACCGGCTGGCCTTCGAACGCGCCGTTCAGGTCGACCAGATGCAGACGGCGGCAGCCGCCCTCCACCCACTTGGCAGCCATGCTCACCGGGTCATCGGAGAACACCGTGGAATCTTCCATGCGGCCCTGGCGCAGACGTACGCAGGCACCGTCTTTAAGATCGATAGCGGGAATAATCAGCATCTGGCAAGCCTTCAATTCGATTTTTCAGCGATGCTCGAGATCAGTTTTTCTCGAGCGCCCACAGGTCGCTTTCAATGCTCTCGAAACGCTCCTTGAGGTGCGCCTGAACATCGAAAATCGCCCTGTTGTAATAGTGCGGAGCAATTTCACGGGTAAACAGCTCAAGAATTTCCGCCGCCTCGAACGACCCCAGGTCCAGCTCGAAGCGGTCCTCCATGAAGCGTTTGATCTTCGTGGTGGCCTGGCTTTCCTGCTCGGGGGTGAGCGTGAGGATCGGCGGTTTCTTCTTGCTCATTACCAGCGGCCATCCCAGGCGGCGAAGTTCTGCAGCAGTTGCAGGCCATGGGTATGGCTCTTCTCCGGGTGGAACTGCACGGCAAAGCGCGAGCCTTCGGCCAGGGCGGCGGCGAAGTCGACGCCATAGTGCCCGCGGCCCACGACCTGGCCGGCCTTGGCGGCGGCAATGTAGTAGCTGTGCACGAAGTAGAAACGCGCATGGTCCGGGATGTCATGCCACAGCGGGTGGTTCACCGCCTGGCTGACCTCGTTCCAGCCCATGTGCGGCACTTTCAGGTGCGCACCGTCTTCGTGCAGGTCCTTGCCGAAGAACTTCACGTCGCCGGGGAACAGGCCAATGCAGTCCACGCCGTCGTTTTCCTCGCTGTGGTCCAGCAGCGCCTGCATGCCTACGCAGATGCCCAGGAACGGGCGGTCCTGGCTCACTTCACGCACCAGGCTGTCGAAGCCCAGGCGCTTGATCTCGGCCATGCAATCGCGAATAGCGCCCACACCCGGGAACACCACACGGTCGGCCTCGCGGATGACGGCGGCGTCGCTGGTGATCAGTACCTTGCCGGCACCCACATGCTCCAGGGCCTTGGCCACCGAGTGCAGGTTACCCATGCCATAGTCGATAACCGCTACTGTCTGCATTACAGGCAACCTTTGGTGGAAGGCATCTGCCCGGCCATGCGTTCATCCAGGGTGATGGCCATGCGCAGGGCGCGGCCGAATGCCTTGAACACGGTCTCGATCTGGTGGTGGGTGTTGTGGCCACGCAGGTTGTCGATGTGCAGGGTAACGTTGGCGTGGTTGACGAAGCCCTGGAAGAACTCCTGGAACAGGTCCACGTCGAAGCCGCCGACACTGGCGCGGGTGTAGGGCACGTGCATCTGCAGGCCTGGGCGGCCGGAGAAGTCGATGACCACGCGCGACAGGGCTTCGTCCAGCGGCACGTAGGCATGGCCGTAGCGGAAGATGCCTTTCTTGTCGCCGATGGCCTGGTTGAACGCCTGGCCCAGGGTAATGCCGACGTCTTCCACGGTATGGTGGTCGTCGATATGCAGGTCGCCCTTGCACTCGATATCCAGGTCGATCAACCCGTGACGGGCGATCTGGTCGAGCATGTGTTCAAGGAAGGGAACCCCGATATCGAATCGGGCCTTTCCGGTGCCATCCAGGTTGATCGAGGCTTTGATCTGGGTTTCCAGAGTGTTGCGCTCGACGGACGCCTTACGTTCGGCCATCACCAGCTCCGCAAAATCATTGGGCGAAAAAGGCAGACATTATAGGCCGTGCGGGCAGCAAACAGAAACAAAAGGCTTACATGAACTGACCGGTGAGAACACTTCACCGGCCGAGGGTGCCTGCGCACACCCTGTGTGACACAGGGTGCGTGCAGGCGACGCTGGCGTGTCAGTGGAACAGCACAGCGGTCTTCTGCAGGGTCACGATTACCCCCCACGCCAGTGGAATACCCACCACCAGCCAGGCCAGCAGGGCCAGCGGCTTGCTGCCCGGGGCGGCTTTCCACTCCAGCACGGTGCGGCTGTCAGCCCCTTTGTCATGGCCCAGCGCCTGCTCGGCAGCCAGTTGCTCCTCGGTCATGAAGTGCTTGTCGGCCACCGGGCGTACCAGCGCGTTGCAGACAAAACCCAGCACCAGCAGGCCGGCGAGGATGTACAGGGTGATGTCGTACACCGCGGCGCGCGGCACGCCCATGCTCAGTTGGTACTCGCGCAGGTAGTTCACCAGCACTGGCCCCAGCACCCCGGCTGCGGCCCAGGCCGTCAGCAGGCGGCCGTGGATGGCGCCGACCATCTGCGTGCCGAACAGGTCGGCGAGGTACGCAGGCACCGTGGCAAAACCGCCACCGTACATCGACAGCACCACGCAGAACGCCGCCACGAACAGGGTGACATTGCCCAGGTGGCCCAGGCTCGGCACCAGTGCATACAGCGCGCAGCCCAGAATGAAGAACACAAAGTAGGTGTTCTTGCGGCCGATCATGTCGGAGCAGGACGCCCAGAAGAACCGCCCCCCAATGTTGAACAGGCTCAACAGGCCGGTGAACCCGGCGGCGATGGCGCCGATCTGCGCCAACTGCGCGGCATTCAACTGGCTGAAGGTCAGGTCGACGCCCAGCAACTTGCCGCCGAACACTTCCTGCAACAGCGGCGACGCCATGCCCAGGATGCCGATACCCGCCGATACGTTCAGGCACAGCACCAGCCACACCAGGGCGAATTGCGGGGTTTTCCAGGCCACGCTCACGTGGACGTGGCGGTGGGTGATCATGGCATTGCTGGCTTTCTTCACCGGCGGGGTCCAGCCCTCGGGCTTCCAGCCGGTCGGTGGCACCCGGTAAGACAACGCGCCGCCGAGCATGAACACAAAGTAGATCGCCGCCATGGCCACGAAGCTTTGCCATACCCCCACGCTATCGGGGGTGGCGAAATGGCTCATCAGCGCTGCCGCCAACGGCGCACCGACCATGGCGCCGCCGCCAAAGCCCATGATCGCCATGCCGGTAGCCATGCCGCGCTTGTCCGGGAACCACTTGATCAGCGTCGACACCGGCGAGATATACCCCAGCCCCAGGCCGATACCGCCGATCACGCCCGAGCCCAGCCACATCAGCACGATCTGATGGGTATACACCCCCAGCGCCGAAATCAGCAGGCCGCCGCACCAGCACAACGCGGACACGGTACCGGCCTTGCGTGGCCCGGCATGTTCCAGCCAGCCACCCCAGATAGCCGCCGAGCAGCCCAGGAAAATGAAGAACAGGGTGTAGATCCAGCCCAGCATGGAAATCGGCCAGTCGCAGCCGGTGGCGAACATCTGCTCGAAAAAGCCCATGTCAGTGGGGCAGGCGGTAGCCGCGGTAATGCCGATAGCCTTGGACAATGGCAGCCAGAACACCGAGAACCCATAGGCCATGCCGATGCACAGGTGAATGGCCAGGGCCGCCGGTGGTACCAGCCAACGGTTGAAACCTGGCCGGGCGATGATGCGCTCCTTGGAGAAGAAGGCCGGCCGTTCGCTGGCGATCCCCCCTGATGTAATAGTGCTGCTCATTTTTATAGTTCCCCCTTGGATGTTTTTTGCTCGATGGCCGCCGTTGGCTACTCGCGACCTTGAAGCACGCAGGCCTTCAGTCGTCTTATCGGCACCACCGTGATTTTCGCGACCATTGATGGCGCTTATCGGCTCATCGAGACGACAGAGATTATCACCCGAGGGTTACAGTGGAGGCTATTCGCCATATGCAATTGGTAGAAACATCACGAAACAAGGATCTGAAGCCGCTGGCTGGCCAGCGAGTGCCCTACCCGCCACCTGGGGGCGCTATACTCGCGGGCTGAATTTGAATCCAACACTACAAGGACTCGCCCATGAAAGCGTTCGGCAAAATCCTGGGGCTGTGTTTTCTCGGGCTGTTGCTGATCCTGGTGGCGCTCGGCTTCGCCGTGACCCACTTTTTCGATCCCAACGACTACAAAGACGAGATTCGCAAGCTGGCCCGCGACAAGGCCCGCGTCGAGCTGACCCTCAATGGCGACATCGGCTGGAGCCTGTTCCCATGGCTGGGCCTGGAGCTGCATGACGCCAGCATCGCGACCTTGCAGAACCCCAAGACGCCGTTTGCCGACCTGCAGATGCTGGGCCTTTCCGTGCGCGTGCTGCCGCTGCTGCGCCGTGAGGTGCAGATGAGCGACGTACGCGTCGAAGGCCTGAACCTGACGCTGACCCGCGACGAGAACGGCCATGGCAACTGGGAAGACATCGGCAAACCGCTGCCCAAGGAGCCAGCCGCCGGGGAGGTGACAGCCCCTGACATCGCCAATCCCGAGCCGGCACCGGCCAGCAAGCCGGACAAGGCCGAACGCCCCGTCAAGCTGGACATCGACAGCCTGACCGTGAACAACGCCAGCGTGCATTTCAGCGATGCCAGGACCGGCCGCGAGCTGACTGCCGAGAGTATCCAGCTGAGCACCGGCGCCGTGCACGACGGTATCGATATTCCGGTCAAGCTCACCGCATTCCTGGGCACCAACCAGCCGAACCTGCGCGCCCGCACCGAGCTCAATGGCGAGTTGCGCATGGAGCGCGCCCTCAAGCGCTATCAGTTCAGCGACATGAAATTGTCAGGCGAAGCCAGCGGCGACCCGCTGCAAGGCAAGACCGTGACCTACTCCGCCCAGGGCAACCTCAGTGTCGACCTGGCCGCCAATGTCGCCAACTGGGAGAACCTGAAACTGTCGTTCAACCAGTTGCGTGCACTGGGTGACCTCAATGCCCGCGACCTGAACACCGAGCCGAAGGTCGCTGGCGGCCTGTCCATCGCCCAGATGAACCTGCGAGCGTTCATGGACGGCCTCAACCAGCCGCTGCCCGCCATGGCCGACGGCAGCCTGGGCCAGTTCGAAATGGTCGCCCGCCTGGAGGGTACCCCCAACAGCCTGGCGCTCAACGACCTGGCGGTGAAACTGGATGGCAGCAGTTTTGCCGGCAACCTGGCAATCACTGACTTCGCCAAACAGGCACTGCGCATTCAACTGCGGGCCGACAGTTTCGACGCCGACCGCTACATGAAACCCAAAAGCGCCGAGGCATCCAGCGCCGGTGCTGCCCGCGACGCCGAGGTGAAAACCACCGAAGCCACTGCCATTGGCGGCGCTGGCGACTCGCCGCTGCCCAACGCCCCTACCCAGGGTGCCTGGAGCAATGACGCCCTGCTGCCCGTGGAGCGCCTGCGCAAACTGAACCTGCAGGCCGACCTGAGCTTTGCCAAACTGACCCTCAACCAGTGGCCAATCGACAACGCTGTTCTCAAGGCCCAGGGCCAGGACGGCCTGATCACCCTGGAAACCCTGGCGGGTGGCCTCTATGACGGCACCTTCAACACCAAGGGCAGCCTCGATGCGCGCCCGGACAAACCGCTGGTGGCCCTGCAGACCCAGCTGAACAAGGTACCGGTGGAGCATTTCATCAAGGGCAAAAACGGCAGCGCGCCCCCGGTACGCGGCCTGATGACCCTGAACAGCAACCTGACCGGCGCCGGGGCGAGCCAGAAGGCACTGATCGACAGCCTCAACGGCACTGCCAACTTCGACCTGACCGACGGGGTGCTGGTCAACGCCAACCTGGAACAGCAGCTATGCCAGGGCATCGCCACCCTCAACCGCAAAACCCTGAGCGGCACGCCACGCGGCAAGGACACGCCGTTCCAGGAGCTCAAGGGCAGCGTGGTGGTACGCAACGGCGTCGCCAGCAACCCAGACCTGAAAGTGCGTATTCCGGGCCTGACGGTGAACGGCGATGGCGACATCGACCTGCGCGTGCTGGGCATGGACTACAAGGTGGGCGTGGTCATCGAAGGCGACAAGAGCGACATGCCCGACCCGGCCTGCCAGGTCAACGAACGTTTCGCCGGCATTGAATGGCTACTGCGCTGCCGCGGCCCGATCGAACTGGGGGCCAAGGCCTGCCGTATCGACCGCGACGGCATAGGCAAGGTAGCTGCCAAGGTGGCCGGCGACAGGATCACCGAAAAACTGGAAGAAAAATTCGGCGACAAGGTCAGCCCCGAGCTGAAAAACACGCTGAAAGGTCTGTTCAAACGATGAACCCAGAGCAATTTTCCACCGCGGTACTGGAATGGTTCGACCGCAACGGCCGTCACGACCTGCCCTGGCAACAGGGCATCACCCCCTACCGGGTGTGGGTGTCGGAGATCATGCTGCAGCAAACCCAGGTCAGCACCGTCCTCAACTATTTCGACCGTTTCATGGCCTCGCTACCCACGGTGCAGGCCCTGGCCGACGCCCCGGAAGACGAAGTGCTGCACCTGTGGACCGGGCTGGGGTACTACACCCGTGCACGCAACCTGCAGAAAACCGCGAAGATCGTCGTCGAGCAGTACGGCGGCGAGTTCCCCCGCGACGTCGAGAAGCTTACCGAACTGCCAGGCATTGGCCTTTCCACCGCCGGTGCCATCGCCAGCATCAGCATGGGCCTGCGCGCACCCATTCTGGACGGCAACGTCAAGCGCGTGCTGGCCCGCTACACCGCCCAGGAAGGCTACCCCGGCGAACCCAAGGTGGCGAAACAGCTGTGGGCCAACGCCGAGCGCTACACGCCCCACACCCGGGTGAACAACTACACCCAGGCCATGATGGACCTGGGCGCCACCCTGTGCACCCGTACCAAGCCCAGCTGCCTGCTGTGCCCGCTGGAATCGGGCTGCCAGGCACACATGCTCGGCCTGGAAATACGCTACCCGGTACCCAAGCCGAAAAAGGCGGTACCGCTCAAGCACACGCTGATGCCGCTGCTGATGAACCGCGAGGGCGCCATTCTGCTTTACCGACGCCCGTCCAGTGGCCTGTGGGGCGGCCTGTGGAGCTTGCCTGAACTGGACCGCTACGAAGACATCGAGCACCTGACCCAACAGCACGCCCTGGCCATGGACGCCCCCCGCGCCCTGGAGCCGTTGACCCACACCTTCAGCCACTTCCAACTGGCCATCGCGCCGTGGCTGGTGCCGGTCAAGGAGTCGGCCCACCACGTGGCCGAGGCCGACTGGCTCTGGTATAACCTCGCCACCCCGCCGCGCCTGGGCCTAGCCGCCCCTGTGAAGAAGCTGCTCAAACGCGCGGCCGATGCCTTGAATGCAGGAGAGTTGTCATGACCCGCACCGTGATGTGCCGCAAGTACAAAGAAGAACTGCCAGGCCTGGAGCGCCCGCCGTACCCGGGCGCCAAGGGCCAGGACATTTTCGAACATGTTTCCCAGAAGGCCTGGGCCGACTGGCAGAAGCACCAGACACTGCTCATCAATGAAAAGCGCCTGAACATGATGAACGCCGAAGACCGCAAATACCTGCAGGGCGAGATGGACAAGTTCTTCAGCGGCGAGGACTACGCCCAGGCTGAAGGCTACGTGCCTCCTAGCGAATGAGCGACAGAAAACGTAACCGAAGGAATTAATTAAAAATTTTTTGCGATCTCGCTTGACGCAAGGTCGAAAAAGCCTTTTAATGCGCCCCGTTGCCCAGATAGCTCAGTCGGTAGAGCAGGGGATTGAAAATCCCCGTGTCGGCGGTTCGATTCCGTCTCTGGGCACCACCTTCCGTTTTCAGGTGGTGTCTTCATCACCTGAAAGCAATCAAGAAACCCGCCTAGTGCGGGTTTTTTGTTGTCTGCAATTCGTCGCCATCTCTCTGCCACTATGGGCGGATCTGTTCTAAGCTTGGCTCTGCCCTCCCTTCACATAAACGCTCTGCTCTGGCTGTTGTTGATGGACCAAACGCGAGGCAGGCCCGCCTGTGCTCGTCAATCACTCGCCCCGTGCCGCCCAGAGGCCGCCAAGGATTGCCAAGCATGAAGCATCGGATCTTTCACTCCACCGACCTGCCCGAACGCTTGCCTGCGCTGGCCGTGGAGCTGAACGCCTCCCTGGACGACCTGACCGCGGTGTATTCCTGGGGCATGACCAACAACGTCTGGTTTGCCGAGGGCGAAGGCGAACAGGCACGCTACAGCATCTGCTCGGTCAACATCGAGACCACCATCCCGGACCCGCTCGCCAAGCGCCTGTACCAACGCCTGCGCACCGACATCCCAACCACGCTGGTGCCCCGCTACGGAAAAAACTGGCCCACCCTCAAGGACCGTTGGCTCCGGATCTGGGAGCAGACCTACAACATCGTGATCAACAAGATACCCAGCCACCACCTGCGCCTGACCTGGTTGCGCCTGGGCGGCGCGAAAATCGGCAAGGGCTCGACCATCTGGCGCAACACCGAAGTACTGGGTGTGGAGAACCTGGTGATCGGCAAGGACAGCGTGATTGCCTGGCATTGCCAGATTGATGCGCGAGCAGGTCTGATCATCGGTGATCACGTCGCCATTGCCTCCCATGTACTGATCATCGCCGGCACCCACGACCTCACGGCGAAAGAGTTCTGGTCGGTATCGGGCCCCATCTACATCGACGACTACGCCTGGATCGCCTCCCGCGCATTGATTGCCCACAGCACCCGCATCGGCCGCGGCGCGGTGGTGACCGCCAATACGCTGGTGGCGAAAAATGTCGCGCCCTACAAGATAGTCGGTGGCAGCGGCGCCAAACCCATGGGCGAGCGCCCCCGCGACCTGGACTACAAGGTTGGCGGCCTGGGGCTGTTCACCCTGCTGCATTAACGATTGCGAGCGCTGCACCCCCCTCGGCTGGTATCGTGCACCGCTGAATACTGACTGCCGAGGAGCCGACAATGAGCACACAGGAAAAAATGACCGGGGACCTGTTCGAAGTCGACAAACGCCTGTCACTCAAACCCGTGGTGGATTTCAACGCCTACCTGCGCGCCGCCTTCGGCGACGGCCGCTGCACCTGCGTGCGCTGCATCACCAGCAATGGCGACGAAGCCGGCTATGAATTCCAGCACACCTTCGAGCTGGGCGGCCAAGCCCTGAACCGCCGCTACGCCCTGACCGCGGGCAGCGACGTATTGCTGGTACTGAAAAAAGCCTGGCTGTCGTACACCAAGACCGAACTGGGCAACGGTGCGATCCTGGACCTTGGCGCCATCAAAGGCTTCGTCGAGCCAGAGCTGCACCAGCGCCTGGTACCACTGTTCCTTGCCAGCGGCCTGGTCAAGGACATAGACGGCAACCTGCACATCCAGCCACAGGCTGCCTGATACCCCTAGCGGGAACGATCTCGTGCCGGCCTGGCACGCCGCAAGCGCTTGCGCGGTGCGCCCCGGCACGCCAGTATTCGCGTTCTGCTAAGTAACAGAACGCATACAACAATGAACATGCTGAAACGGATGTGGCTGGACCACACCCTCAAACGTGCCTTGCGCCAGCACAGCTGCCGCGTTGACTGCGGCACCCGCGGCCTGCGCGGCAAGGTGAAGCTCACCCTGGAACGCCATGTAAAACTGCATACAGTGAAGGTGTTCTCCAAGGACCTGCGCATCGGTGCCTTCACCGACATCGTCAGCAATACCGAACTGCGCGACGTCAGCAGCATCGGCCGCTACTGCTCCATCGGTACCAACTGCGTGATAGGCCAAAACCGCAAGCAGCACCCCATGGACTGGCTCTCCACCAACGGTGCGCTTATCGAAAGCCGCGCGGCAGCGATGCCGAACCCACCCGCGCACTGGGACGTGAAACCCACCACCCTCGGCCATGACGTGTGGGTGGGCCGCGATGTGATCATCATGGAAGGCATCACCATCGGCACCGGCGCGGTGATCGGCGCCCAGTCCCTGGTGACCCGCGATGTACCGCCCTACACCATCGTCGCCGGCTCACCGGCGAAAATGATTCGCTACCGTTTCGATGAGCCGCTGCGCGAGCAACTGCTGGCCAGCCGCTGGTGGGAGCACGACCAGAGCGAATTGGCCCAACTGCCCACCGAAGACCCGCAGGCGTTCCTGGCCGCCCTGGCCAACATGCCCCACAAGCCGTTCAGCGATGCGACGGTGCAGGTATCCACCTCGCCACTGCGGATAAAGCCCTGACGCCCTCTACAGGCCCGGGAAGCGCTCGCCGACCTGCGCCGCGGCGTACCAGGCGATGATCGCTTCCATGCCTGGCTCGCCCTCGGCGACGGTCCAGGGCATGTAGTCTTCCTCTGGAATGGGCGTGTACACGCCATCCTTGACCTCGAAGATCACCGCGCCTTCGTCAAGCGACAGAACAGCGTGCCACACCCCAGCAGGGGTCTCGACCATCTTCACCTCTTCCCCCAGCACCACCCGGTCGGTTACCTCGCCGGCATCGTTGAAATGCAGCACCACGAAGCGCCCACGCAGCGAATGCAGCAGCTCGAAGGTATGCGGGTGGCGGTGGGCGCGCACGTAGGTGCCCGGCTCCATCGCCACGGCCAGGCGCTGGGTGGGGTCGGACAGCTCAGGGTGCATGTTGTGGTGGGCGCGCAGGCGGGGAGATTGCTGGGCGCGGGTGGTGAGTTCGTCGAGCAGGGTGGTGGTGATCTGTTTCATCGGGCGCGGGCACGGTTCAGGGAGAATGCCGTCAGTATGCACAACCGATGGTGAAATTCTCCTGAACAAAAAGGCCACTGTGGTTGCCCACAGCGGCCTCGATGCAGCTCCCCCCTGCCCTGCCTGCAGTGCAGGACCGGGCAGGCAGGCGGGTATCAGTTACCCAGCACAGTGCGGCCTTGCGGCTGCCCCTTGCGACGACGGTCAACCAGCAGGCCAGCCGCAACCACGGCAATGGTCAGCAGGCCAGTGGCGACGATCTCGATGCGGTGGTCCACACGGATGGCCATCACGGTCAGCACCGCAACGATGAACACGATCACGGCCCAGGTCAGCACCGGGAAAGCCCACATCTTGAACTCGACCTTCTCGCCCTTCAGCTCGCGTTGCTTGCGCATGCGCAGTTGCGAAACGGCGATCACCAGGTACACCAGCAGCGCAATGGCGCCGGAGCTGGCCAGCAGGAAGTCGAACACTTGCGCAGGGGCCACGTAGTTGGCGAACACGGCCAGGAAGGCAGCGGCGGTCGACAGCAGCACAGCCCAGTAAGGCGTGCCGCCCTGGCTGGTGCGCTGGGCCATTTTCGGTGCGTCGCCACGCTTGCTCAGGGAGTAGAGCATGCGCGAAGAGGTGTACAGCGCCGAGTTCAGGCAGCTGGTCACGGCAACCAGCACCACCACGTCAACGATCATCTTGGCGTTAGGCACGCCGATAAGGTTCAGCACGGTCTGGTAAGAACCAATGGCCGGCAGCGCAGGGTTGTTCCACGGCACCAGGGCCACGACCAGGAAGATCGACACGAGGTAGAACAGGAAGATCCGCCAGATCACCGAGTTGGTGGCCTTGGTGATCTGCTTGCCCGGATCCTTGGATTCGGCAGCGGCGATGGTGACGATCTCGGTACCCATGAACGAGAACATGGTAGTCAGCATGGCCGCAACCACGGCGCCCAGGCCGTTTGGCATGAAGCCCACGGTGTCGACGATGTGGCTGACACCGCTGACCTGGCTGCCCGGCACGAAACCGAACACGGCGGCGGCGCCCAGAATGATGAAGCCCACGATCGCGATGACCTTGATCAGCGCGAACCAGAACTCGAATTCACCGTAGTTCTTCACGTTGAGCAGGTTGGTACCGGTCAGCACCAGGGTAATCACCAGGGTAAACACCCACACGGCGATGTCGGGGAACCAGGCATGCAAAATGCCGGCGGCGGCGTTGGCTTCCAAGGGAATAACCAGTACCCAGAACCACCAGTACAGCCAGCCGATGGTGAAACCGGCCCAGTGGCCGATGGCGCGGTCCGCGTAAGTGGAGAACGACCCGGTGTCAGGCTGGGCGATGGCCATTTCGGCCAGCATGCGCATGACCAGCACCACCAGGGTACCTGCGGCGGCATAGGCCAGCAGAACGGCAGGGCCGGCTTCGGCGATGGCGTGGCCGGAGCCTACGAACAGACCCGCGCCGATCACACCTGCGATCGACAGCATGGTGACGTGACGCTGTTTGAGCCCCGACCCAAGGTCGTTATGGTTGTGCTTAGTGCTCATAAAACTACCTATGCAGAGAATAGCGTTCGGTCCAGCATTTGGCGTTACACCTACCCGTGTTGTGGGAATGCAACATGCCGTTGCGGATTTTTTACGCAAATATTGCGCCAAAACCTTTCAGGAATGATGCCAAAGCGCTAGGACGGCCTTTTGAGCCTTGTAGGTCAAGCCCTTGATCAACATGCATTTTCAGTACACCTGTAACCAAGGGTTACCGGCCTACACAATAACAGGACGAAATGTCGCACCAAAAACTCACTTTGGTAACACCAACGCACAAATTCAGTGCAACCAAAGGTGCAACCGTAACCGAGGTTTGGCGACAAAAACGTGCAACCAACGGACGTGAGCGCGCATCGCGCACACCGGTCGGTTTAATGAAAGGTTGCTTTCCATTGGCGGCCAAAACTGGCACCATCGCGCCTTTTTTCACGCGCACCCGCTTGCGCGCGGGGCCCCATGACGCTGGTCGGCGACACGCCGCTACAACCATGCGACACCTCGCGCCCGCGCCCACTGCCATAAAGGCGGCGCCATGCTAGTTTGGCGCACCGCACCGGGGCGGGAACGCAACCGTATAGATGAGGACCGCACATGGCCCAGGCCACGCCCGCGCTGGAAATCCGCAACCTGCACAAACGTTACGGCCAGCTTGAAGTGCTCAAGGGCGTTTCCCTGAGTGCCCACGATGGCGCCGTGATCTCGATCCTGGGCTCGTCCGGCTCGGGCAAATCGACCTTGCTGCGCTGCATCAACCTGCTGGAAAACCCGCACCAGGGCGAGATCATCGTGGCGGGCGAAGCGCTCAAGCTCAAGGCCGCGCGCAATGGTGAACTGGTGGCGGCCGACAGCCGGCAGATCAACCGCATGCGCAGCGAAATCGGTTTCGTGTTCCAGAACTTCAACCTCTGGCCCCACATGACCGTGCTCGACAACATCATCGAGGCGCCGCGCCGCGTACTGGGCCAGAGCAAGGCCGAAGCCACCGAAGTGGCCGAAGCCCTGCTGGCCAAGGTTGGCATCGCCGACAAGCGCCACGTGTACCCGAACCAGCTGTCCGGTGGCCAACAGCAACGCGCCGCCATCGCGCGCACCCTGGCCATGCAGCCTAAAGTCATTCTGTTCGACGAGCCTACCTCGGCGCTGGACCCGGAAATGGTCCAGGAAGTGCTCACTGTCATCCGCAACCTGGCCGAAGAAGGCCGTACCATGCTGCTGGTGACCCACGAGATGGGCTTCGCCCGCCAGGTGTCCAGCGAAGTGGTCTTCCTGCACCAGGGCCTGGTGGAAGAACAAGGCACACCGGATCAAGTATTCGACAACCCGGTGTCGGCACGATGCAAACAATTCATGTCCAGCAACCGTTAACGGAGCATCACGCATGCAGACCTACAAGAAATTGATCCTGGCCGTTGCCGCCAGCCTGGCGATGAGCGCCAACGTGATGGCCGACACCCTGAAGATGGGCATCGAAGCCGCCTACCCTCCGTTCAACAGCAAGGACGCCAGCGGCAACGTCGTGGGCTTCGACGCCGACATCGGCAAGGCCCTGTGCGCCAAGATGAAGGTCGAGTGCGAAGTGGTCACCTCCGACTGGGACGGCATCATCCCGGCCCTGACCGCTCGCAAGTTCGACTTCCTGGTGTCGTCCATGTCGATCACCGACGAGCGCAAGCAGGCCGTCGACTTCACCGACCCGTACTACACCAACAAGCTGCAGTTCATCGCCGCCAAGAACGTCGACTTCAAGGTGGACAAGGACGCGCTGAGCGGCAAGATCATCGGCACCCAGCGTTCGACCCTGTCGGGCACCTGGCTGGAAGACAACATGCCTGGCGTACAGGTCAGCCTGTACGACACCCAGGAAAACGCCTACCTGGACCTGACCTCGGGCCGCCTGGACGGCATCCTGGCCGACAAGTACGCCAACTACGAGTGGCTGAAATCGCCGGCCGGCAAGGACTACGAGTTCAAGGGTGACCCGGTCGAGCAAAGCGACAAGATCGGCATCGCCGTGCGCAAGGGCGATGCCCTGCGCGAGAAGCTGAACGCCGCCCTGAAGGAAATCAAGGCCGACGGCACCTACAAGAAGATCAACGACAAGTACTTCCCGTTCAGCATCGAATGACCTGCCCGACCGCCGCTGCGCCCCCGTGCGCGGCGGCTGGTCCCTCAATAAAGCCTGCCCATGAACATTGATCTCCACGGATTCGGCCCGGCCCTGGCGGCTGGCGCGCTGATGACTGTCAAACTCGCGCTGTCGGCCCTGTGCCTGGGCCTGGTCCTGGGCCTGCTCGGCGCATTGGCCAAGACCTCGCCCTACAAGGCCCTGCAAGCCCTGGGCGGTACCTATTCGACCATCGTGCGTGGCGTGCCCGAACTGCTGTGGGTACTGCTGCTGTACTTCGGCACCGTCAACATGATGGCCGCGCTGGGCGCCTGGCTGGGCATGCCCGACCTGACCCTCAGCCCCTTCGCTGCTGGCGTCATCGCCCTGGGCCTGTGCTTCGGCTCCTACGCCACGGAAGTGTTCCGCGGCGCGATCATCGCCATCCCCAAGGGCCACCGCGAAGCCGGCCAGGCCCTGGGCCTGTCGAAGCTGCGCATCTTCACCCGGTTGATCCTGCCGCAAATGTGGCGCATCGCCCTGCCGGGCCTGGGCAACCTGTTCATGATCCTGATGAAAGACACCGCCCTGGTGTCCGTCATCGGCCTTGAAGAGATCATGCGCAACGCCCAGAACGCCGTCACCGACACCAAGCTGGCCTTCAACTTCTACATGGTGGCCGCCGTCATGTACCTGGGCCTCACGGTACTGGCCATGGTGGGCATGCACTTCATGGAAAAATACGCCGCACGCGGCTTCACGAGGGCCGCGCAATGAATTGGGAAGTCATCTTCAAATGGCTGCCGCGCCTGACCCAGGGCGCCACCGTGACCCTGGAGCTGGTGGCCATCGCCGTGCTGGCCGGGCTGATCCTGGCCATCCCGCTGGGCATCGCCCGCAGCTCGCGCAAGTGGTACGTCAGCGCATTGCCCTACGGTTACATCTTCTTCTTCCGCGGCACACCGCTGCTGGTACAACTGTTCCTGGTGTACTACGGCGCCGCGCAGTTCGACGCCGTACGCCACAGCGTACTGTGGCCCTACCTGCGTGACCCATTCTGGTGCGCCGCCGCCACCATGACCCTGCACACCGCCGCCTACATCGCGGAAATCCTGCGGGGCGCCATCCAGGCCATCCCCAAGGGCGAGATCGAAGCCGCGCGCGCCCTGGGCATGTCGCGCACCAAGGCGCTGCTGTACATCATCTTGCCGCGTGCCGTGCGCATCGGCCTGCCCGCGTACAGCAACGAAGTGATCCTGATGCTCAAGGCCAGCGCCCTGGCCAGCACCGTCACCCTGCTGGACCTGACCGGCATGGCCCGAACCATCATCGCCCGCACCTACCTGCCGGTGGAAATCTTCTTCGCCGCCGGCGTACTGTACCTGCTGATATCGTTCGTGCTGGTGCAAGGCTTCAAACTGCTGGAGCGCTGGCTGCGCGTAGACGCCACCCAAGGCCGCTAAGCCCACCCAACCTGCCGGCAGCCTTTACAGGCGCTACCGGCAGGCTGCGAAGGCGCGCAACGCGCGCCACAACCCCAAGCCGGGCACACCGCATGAGCCTCCCCCCAGCCGACCTGCTCACCCATTTCCAGGCCCTGGATGCCTTCCTGCTGGCCCACCAAGCCCTCTGGCGCCCCAAACCCTTCACCCGCCTGCACCTGCCCTGGGAAACCACCCACCCCGAGCTGGCCCACTGGCTACGCGCCCGCACGCTCGCCCAGGCCGAAGCCGAGCACAACCAACCCGAACTGCTCGCCGCCCCCGCGCCCTACGCGGCCATCGCCGCCCAGGCCGCCGCCCTCAGCGCCGTCGACACGTTACCCACCGGCAGGTTGCACCCCTGCAGCCCCCGCCTGAACGTCGACGTACCCGGCCGCAAATGGCAACAGATAGAAGCCTTCGCCGACGCCCTCACCTTCCAGCAGCCCGTGTCCGGCTGGCTGGACTGGTGCGCCGGCAAAGGCCACCTGGGCCGGCGCCTGCTACAGCCCGGCCAGGCCCTGACCTGCTACGAATACGACCCGCACCTGGTCGCCGCCGGCCAAGCCCTCAGTCAGCACCACCACTTGAGCGCCGAGCACCAGTTGCAGGACGTCATGGCAGAAAACTGCCACCTGCCAGAAGGCCGAGCCGCCGTCGCCCTGCATGCCTGCGGCGACCTGCATACAAGGCTGCTACAGCGCGCCACCGCCGCAGCCTGCCCACAACTGGCCATCGCCCCCTGCTGCTACAACCGCACGGCCACTGAGCACTACCAGCCACTCTCCCGTACAGCCGCCGCCAGCGCGCTGAATTTATCCCGCGACGACCTGGGCCTGCCGCTGAGCGAAACCGTCACGGCCGGCGCCCGTGTTCGTCGCCAACGCGACCAGTCGATGGCCTGGCGCCTGGGATTTGACCTGCTACAGCGCGAAGCCCGCGGCTCGGACGAATACCTGCCCACCCCATCGTTGCCGAGCGGCTGGCTGGCAAAGCCGTTTTCCGACTACTGCACCGGCTTGGCCGACCTCAAGGAAGTGGCCCTGCCCGCGCAGGTCGACTGGCAGGCAGCCGAAAAGGCCGGCTGGCAGCGCCTGGCCCAGGTACGCAACCTCGAACTGGTCCGCAACCTGTTTCGCCGCCCGTTGGAGCTGTGGTTGGTGCTGGACCGCGCACTTTATTTGCAAGAGAACGGCTACCAGGTGCGACTGGGACTTTTCTGCACTGCCAACCTCACGCCCCGTAACCTCATGGTGCTGGCAGAACGTGCCAAACCGTTTCAAAACGGCAACACCACCTGTGGATAACTCTGTGGGCAGAATGCCCAGCAAGCTAATAAAATCGCTGGGTACACTGCGATTTAATGGCTGGTCATTTTTTGTTCATCATTTATTTGGTTGGAAAAACAGGGGTTTGCGTGGGGGGTGCAAAATCGTCGCCGCTTGGGCGGGCCTTTGGTCTGTTCACCGGGGGATTGTGCATAAGCGTTTTGATGGGTGTTGGGTGGCGGCAATAAAATAGTGCAAATTGGGGGTTGCCTAGGGGCGTTGAGTCGCTATAATCAGCGCCCTCAGATGCCGGTATAGCTCAGATGGTAGAGCAACTGACTTGTAATCAGTAGGTCCCGGGTTCGATTCCTGGTGCCGGCACCATTCAAGGTTCCATAGAAAGCTTTCAAAATCTCTGGACCCCCCGAAAAACCCGCCTTATGGCGGGTTTTTTCGTTTTGGCGTTCCGTTGGATTCCGGTGGTAGCCAGCGCTTTTAAGGGTAAAGATTAGGGTCGGTTTCAATTCGATAATAAGGAGTACCCTTATGTCGCGTACAACCGCACCTCTTACCGACACCGCTTGCCGCTCGGCAAAACCTACAGACCGCGTCTACAAGCTCTTCGATGGCGACGGACTCTACCTCCTCGTTCAACCGAATGGCCGCAAGGGCTGGCGTTTTCGCTATGTGAAGCCTGACGGGCGAGAAGGCCTGACCTCTTTCGGCAACTACCCGGTGATAACCCTCGCCGATGCACGACGGAAACGGCTCGAGGCGAAAAGGCAGCTGGCGAATGGCATTGATCCCATTGAGGCAAAGCGTGACGCCAAGACCACAGCTGCTATCAACAGCCGCACATTCGAAGACGTAGCGTTGGACTGGCACAGGGAAATGTCTGCCAAGTGGGCGCCCGGCCACTCCAAAACCGTACTGAGCCGGCTCAAGACTCACTTCTTCCCCTTGATTGGCGCCCGAGCCATCGTCGATCTGGACACCCACGACTTGATGACGCCGCTTGAGACCATCAAGAAGCGCGGCACGATCGACGTTGCCTTAAGGGTACAGAACTATCTCCAGAGCATCATGCGGGAAGCCAAACGGCTCCGGCTGATCACCCAGAACCCAGCGCACGATCTCGAAGGATCAATAAAGGCGCCCCGCGTAAAACATAGGCCAGCACTGCCACTGGCTCGCCTGCCAGAACTCCTGGAACTCATAGACACCTATCGCGGCAGGGCCCTCACGCGGCTGACGGTTATGCTCTCCTTGCACGTGTTCGTGCGCTCCAGCGAATTACGCTTCGCTCGCTGGAATGAATTTGACCTCAAGCGTGGTATCTGGGAGATCCCCGATACCCGCCCAGCGCTGGACGGCGTACCCTTTTCCACACGGGGTACAAAAATGGCAGGAGGCATTCACCTTGTACCCTTATCCCCGCAAGCGGTGACCTTGCTGGAGCAGATCCACAAGATCACCGGCAAATTCGACCTGGTGTTTGCCGGAGACGCCAAACCGTGGAAACCGATGTCCGAGAACACGGTGAACGCTGCTTTGAGGACGATGGGCTACGACACCAAGGTAGACATCTGCGGCCACGGGTTCCGCTCCATGGCGTGCAGTGCGTTGATCGAGTCCGGGTTGTGGTCGGAGACAGCCATCGAGCGCCAGATGAGCCATAAGGAGCGCAACAATTTCCGCGCCGCGTATATCCACAAGGCCGAATTCCTTGAAGAGCGCCGGATGATCATGACTTGGTGGAGCCGGTTTCTGGAAGCGAACCGCGAGGACCATGTGACGCCGCATGAATTTGCCAAGCAGTCGGGCGAGAACGTCACGCGCATTCGCAGTGCCAGATGGGCCGAGTAGCCCGCCGCCCCACTGCTACAAACCCGCTCTGAAGTTACACGCCGCACCGCATGAAGCTCCTCCGCGCGGGTCCTTTTAAACGGGCTGCGAAGCCGCCCCGTTTAAAAGGACCGACCGTTGAAAAATACGGCTGGCACAGCTAAGCGTCTGTGGAAAACCACCATTGTCCACTGGGCGATAGTTTTATCCACAGGCGCTAATCATCTGAAATCAGGCCGCTTGACGACTTTTGTCCACAGGCGTAAACCAGACGTTGCAAGTGCTGCCGAGGCAGCAAAATTTGGCCAGAAACCTGAAAGGTCACGCCCCTCGTGAGGCGGTTCATCCCAAGTACGATTCGCGTCCGGTAGCTCGTACGGTCACTATCCATGTGATGGATGCCTACTCAATATCGTTGCCACTGCGGCACCACCCTACCCTTCTGCCCAGCAGCAACCTCCCCGCTTGGCCATTTCGTGTGCGCCACCCCTTTGCCCGTCTCTTTCTCCAGGAAAGAGACGGGCGCTCAAACCACTACTGCAGCCCATACAGAACGTGGCTTTGCCGCAATCCTCCTCGTGACAATCGGCGTGACAAACACCGTAGTCACCAGCAACAGCGATGTAGATGATGGTGCCGCAGACCATGGAATGGACTGTACCCGGCTAACAGCCAGGCATGCCCCGGTCACCGCATAGCAGCCTTCACCCGACTCAGGATCTCGCGGCGCTGGTTTCGTCAGCCGACGCAGCCTCCACCCGCCCACCGGTATCGGTGCTCAGGAGGCCAGATCATGAGATGCCCATGCTCTCGGTCGTAAGGAGCCGCCAGTCCAGCGTTAAGGACATCCCCACAGGCGGCAGGGGCCTTGATCCCTGATAACACTCAACATTCTTGGCGGGATGACGTGGGGCGAGGATTGGAGAACGGCAAGTGAGGTGTTCGACATGGCACTGGTGGGTAGACGCGATGGCCGGAATTTCGGCTACGGCAGGCAAATGAGCTATGCGGGTCCGCAGGCGCTGAAGGATATATTCAGTGGTGGGCATTACGGCACGGTTAAGGCGCACAGTGACCGGTGGCAGGCATTCGTGAAGTGGTGCCGGTCTGAAGCGGGGCCCGGGGTGAACGATGCGCGGCAGGTTGACCGCGAGGTGTTGTCGAACTATGCGGCATATCTTCGCGGCCAGGTTGAGCACGGCGACCTAGCGATCAGCACTGCGCAAAACCGGCTATCCAGCGTTAATAGGACCATGGCAGCGCTTCGCGGTGATCAGTACGTGAAAGTGCCAAGTCCGAGTAAGGCGTTGGGTATGCAACGAATCGGGGTTCGTCAATTGGCGCCGCAGGGCCAAGATCGCGAACACATACAGCGAATAGTCGAGGCGCTTTGCAGCCGTCAACATCTAAGGGCTGCAGCGATTGTGCAGCTGGCACGAGCCACCGGTATGCGTTTGCGTGAGGCCATCTTGGCTGACCTGCCACGGTTGAGCCGCGAGGCTGAAAGGTTAGCCAAGATCAACATTCAGGAGGGCACCAAAGGCGGTCGCGCCGGTGCATCGGCACATCGCTGGATTACGGTAAACGACCATATTCGTGGCGCGCTTGAGTTTGCGAAGCAGGTGTCGCCTGCTGGTAGCCGGAATCTGATTGCTCCTGACGAAGACTATTTGACCATTCTGCAGGAAATTATCCGACCCTCACGCGTCACCATTCATGCACACAACCTCAAAGGCTTCCATGAGCTACGAGCCGCGTATGCATGTGAGCGCTACGAGCAAATCACCCAACATCGCGCACCTATCAACGGTGGTGAATGTTGCCAGCTGAATCCGCGCCTTGATCGTGAAGGGCGGAAGCAAGTCAGCTATGAGCTAGGGCACGGTCGAATCGATGTGGTCGCTGCCTACATCGGAGGACGGACGTGAGTAAGTCATTCGATATGGAACTGTTCCTGGCTGGTGTGCTGATTGGTTCGCACGCAACGCGGCAACGTCATGTGCGCCAGGCGAAAATCATTCAGGCTGCAATCGCAGAGCGCTGGCAGCGGGAAAACCCTTGGACCTGGCAAAAGAAGCATGTGGTGTGGTTTCTTGAGAATTGCTTGAGCGAACACAGTCAGGCAACGCAGTATTACTACGTGCTGACGGTCCGGCTGCTCACTCGTCGTTTAGAAACGTCATGGGTTTTCAAGGCCTAGAGGGGACATGATCCTGACAATCACCACCGGCTGCAATCGGCCACTATTGACTCTTCGACTTTGCTGAAGCCGCCAGCGCAGACTCAGGGGGGTGAGATCGGGTGAGCAGCCGATCGTGGGTGCCATGATCTCGCTTTCTTCAAGATCAAAGAGTACGCACACGCCTTAGCAGTAGAAACATTCTGGTTGCGCAGCGCTGAGCTTGGAGCTATGGTGAGCCACCTAATATCCAAGTAGAGCTCTACTGCATGATTTTGACTGACCTTGCTCAGATTCGTACAGCCCTAGTCTTCCGTAGCCAAGCGCCGCAGGAGGCTGAGGACGGTAACGTTAGAGCCCTGGCAATCAGAGATGTGGTGAGCGCTAAACCGCTGCACTGGTCGGATCTTCCCAAAATCAACCTGGATGAGGCCCATTTGGGTCATTGTTTGCAGCCAGGGGAGGTCGTGCTCCCATCAAGGGGAGACTACTATAAGGCTTGGTTATTCGAGGGCGCGAGTGAACCTGTTTTTCCTCTCGGCCAATTAAACGTAATCACCCCGAACTCTCAGTTGGATGCGCAGTACCTTGTATGGTACCTCAACTCAAAGAAAGCACAGGCGCAGATCAGTTTTTTGTTAACAGGGACCAGCATCAAAGCTCTCACGAAATCAGCTTTGTTGAAATTGGACATCGGGCTTCCAGCAATCGATGAGCAGAAAAAAATAGCTGAGATTGATCGAACAGTTCATCAGATCATCGCAATACGACACAGGCTGAGCGAGCTAGATAAGGCAGAGGTTGCATACGTGACACAGAGTTTTTTGGAGAAATAAACATGCACGTATACAACAGTAAATGCCGTGACGAGGTGTATTCCTCCATTGTTAAGATGATGGCCGCGGCAAGGGGAAGTCGTGATCTTGAGTTGATCAGTGAATTGTTGATGGGATTGTTGGTACTGAAATATGTCACTGATAATTACCTCGCCCATTGTTTTGATCGTGGCGATATGTTGCCTGGTCGGTATTGGGTACCTGATGAGGCAAACTTTTACCGGTTGCGTGATATGGCGCACCAACCCGATAATGCATATCGCATAGAGGCTGCTATCCGCAAACTGATACGTGAGAACTCCACGCTAGGCTTAATGTTCCAATGCGTGGAATTCAACTCTCCAAGACTCGGTGGTGAAGACGTTAAAAACCGTCTCTTGGGCGATTTGCTAAGCGTGGTAGCCGAATTTGATTTCGGAGGTGGCTGCTCAGAGTGGGGGGTAGCGTTCCCTACGATTGTTGCAGATGCGATTCTGCATTACATGATGGAGCAAAGCGGCAAGCGTGGTGGGGAGCACTTTACCCCGCCGGCACTATCGCAGTTGGTCGCAAGCTTGATGCGTCCTGTGGACGGCGAGAGCGTTTACGATCCTTTTTGCGGCTCCGGCCTAATGATGGCAAACTGCAGTGAGTACGCACGCAAGCGTCAAATTGTTGGTGGATGTGAACTATTCGGACAAGAGGTAAGCGGTAACATTTCTTGCATCGCTCAAATGAGCTTGTTCTTGAGAGGTGAACGATACCGCATAGCTTGGGGGAATACACTCGAAAGGCCTGAGACCTTTGGGGAAAAGTATAGTCTGCGTCAATTCGATATCGTTGTTTCTCATCCTCCTTTTATGCTCAAAGACTGGGGAGGCGAAGATGCAAGATATGACGGCTATCAACGCTATTGGCGCGGACTTCCACCGCGTAACTCGGGAGACTTTGCGTGCATTAGTCATATGGTTGAAAGCATGAGACCTTTAGGTGGACGCATGGCTGTAGTCGTATCTCAGGGGGTTTTATTTCGAGGTGGGGCAGAAGGCGTTATTAGAGAAAGTTTAATCAAGGAAAATGTTCTTGATGCGGTGATATCTTTGCCGCCAAAAATGTTAGCGAATACGGGTATTCCTATTGCAATTTTGGTCTTTCGCAAGACGAGAACTGATGATGGCGTGTTATTCATCGATGCCAGTCAGAGCTTCAGAAGTGAGAAGGCAGCAGGTGTCCTTCGTCAGGATGACCTAGAGAAAATCGAATCGGTCTATCACAGTAGGCTGGTTTGTGATGGCTATTCCAAATTAGTCAGTATGACAGAGCTTGCCGTCAACAATTTCAATCTTTCTGTTGGGAGATACATTCAACCTCAACATTTGGAAGAGCAGTTAGATCTTCCTAAAATAAGAGAAGAGCGTGCTGCGCTTTCCATCGAACTCGGTAGTCTTGAAGCAAGACTGGAAGTTTTATTGAAGGAAACAGGTTGCTATTGAATACAGCCTAATGTTGCGTTTTTAGCTATTTTTATATAGCGTTGATATGGCTTCGCCCTGCCTGAAGTATTCGATTAGGCTGTGATTAATTATTCGACGTTTAGTGACTAAGCGTTGTCAGAGGAGGGGGCGAGCTCCTCCCATGTTTGTTGCCAATAAAGTTTTACGGGTTGTCACGCAGCTTGAAGTTTAGCCAGAAGGATTAGCAAAATGGCAGGTTATATCAAACCATGGATCAGTTTCGATGATCAGTTGGCGCAACTAGCTCAGCGCGGCATGAAAATTTCAGATCAGGCAAGGGCGTTGGAGTGTCTCGGTCGGATTGGCTATTATCGGCTGAGTGGGTATTGGTATGCCTTCCGAGAACGGAACGAAGTGGTGTGGCTTGATGGTGGTATCAAGCCGGATGAATTGAAGGTCACCCGGTTGCTGGCTGATGATTTCAGGCCAGGTACCACGTTTCAGAACGCTGTAGATCTTTATGTGTTTGATAAACAGCTGCGCTTGCTGACGCTGGATGCACTTGAGCGGATAGAGATCCGACTCCGCGTCGACATTGCTCACAGCCTTGGGGCAAAAGACCCATTTGCTTACAATCAGCGACATCTCCTCCACGCCGACTTCAGCGGAAAAGTGATGGTCAAGACTGGCATTAGCCGCCACCAGGATTGGATTGAGCGACATGACAAGCTGATCATCAGGTCCAAGGAGGAGTCCATTCTCCATTGCGTTGGCAAATATGGTCTTCCACTGCCGCTATGGGTCGTCTCAGAGGTGTGGGACTTTGGCACGATGTCGACACTTTTCAGCGGGATGCTGGAGGCTGATCAGGATGCCATTGCCGTTCGGTACGGAATTGCGAACGGGCGAGTCTTCGCCTCTTGGTTGCGCAGCCTCAACTACCTGCGAAACCTGTGCGCGCACCACAGTCGACTTTGGAACAGAAATATCGTTGACCAGCCGAGGCTGCCATCGGTCAAAGCCGTTCCATGGGTAAAGCCGTTCGTCGGAAATTCTCACGGTTTGGCGCGGTGCTACCTGTTATTGTGCATCGCGCGCCATCTGTTGAGGGTGATCAATCCCGGATCAACCTGGCCAGCTCGGATGAAAGAGCATCTGCAGCACTTTCCCCAACTGTCGCATTTGGGCCTCAACGTGGGAGGCATGGGGGCTTTCCCAGGATGGGAGGCTGCCTGGTAAAAATAGGGACCAAAAAAAACCCCTCAGCAGTTTCATCACCTAGATGAAGAAACCGAGAGGGGCCGTGTTGGGTTCTATAGTAGAGGTCGAGCAGTATGACGTCAACCCTGGCCCAATCCATTGTATGGCTCCGATTCGAATCGGTGGGGCCTCGTACCTGATGCTTGTCCCTCCAGATCGATGCCACAAACCGGCTTAATTAAGGGTCGCAGCGATCGTGCAGCTGGCACGAGCCACCGGTATGTGCTTGCGTGAGGCCATCTTGGCTGACCTGTCACGGTTGAGCAGCGAGGCTGAAAGCTTAGCCAAGATCAACATTCAGACGGCACCAAAGGCGGCCGCGCCGGTGCATCAGCACATCGCTCGATTGCGGTGGACGACCATATTCGTGGCGCGCTTGAATTTGCAAAGCGGGTGTCGTCTGCGGGTAGCCACAACCTGATCGCTCCGAACGAAAGCTATCTGAGTGTTTTGCAGGAAATGGTACGCCCTGCGTGCGACACTATTCATGCACACAACCTCAAAGGCTTCCATGAACTACGAGCCGCGTACGCATGTGAGCGCTACGAGCAAATCACCTAACATTGCGCACCTATCAACGGTGGTGAATGTTGCCAGCTGAATCAACGCCTTGATCGTGAGGGTGCAGGTAAGTCAACTATGAGCTTGGGCACCGTCGCATCGATGTCGTCGCTGCCTACATCGGAGGACGGACATGAGTAAGGCATTCGATATTGAACTGTTCTTGGCTGGCGTGCTGATTGGTTCGCACGCAACGCGGCAACGTCATGTGCGCCAGACACAAATCATTCAGGCTACAATCACAGAGCGCTGGCAGCGGTAAAACTCTTGGACTTGGCAAAAGAAGCAGGTGGTGTGGTTTCTTGAGAATCACTTGAGCGAACACAGTCATGCAACCCAGTATTACCGCTCCTGACGGTCCGGTTGCTAGCGCGACGTCTAGAAGCGTCATGGGTTTTCAAGCTCTGATGGGGATCTGATCCTGATAATCATGATCAGCTGCAGTCGGCCGGAAGCAGTCGATGTGCCTCTAAGATGCTCTCAGCCAAAATCCGATATTCGACACATCAATCACGATCACCAGAAAAGCTCTCCACCCAGGATACTGTGTGTCGCTTGGGGATCCAGCGCGCAAAATAGCGCTTCGGCGCATTCCACTCCAGGCAGAACGCTCCGGGCACAAAGATTCATATCGAAGAGGAACGCCGCCTCGTGCTTTATTGGTTGCGGGGTCAGGGCAGTCCCAACCATCCAACTGACCGCGCTCAAACTAGATAAAGTATGGTTTTTACAGAATGGAGTCTGCCCGTAAATTGCAATTCCACTTTGTAGTCATCAACAGCGATTTACACGGCTCGCTCTTCGCGATAGCCTTATGTTATGGCTTAAGGCCATGAAAGGACGCCGAAGGAGCCGGAATGGAAAGCCGTATTCAAGAATCGCTATGTGCCCCCGATACACCGAAGTCATCGTATCGGTCGGTCCCATACGTGGCGCCAACTCCTCTATCCCTCCCATATTTTTTTTCGGCCCCTCTCCCTGCTCGGAGAGCGCAAAAGTCGAGATCCCTAGGCCCACGATGTCTGGTCGACCCTCCCAGGCCATTCTTTGAGTTTTTTTCGAAAAACTCCTCAAGGGATCTCTCTATTGAAAATCCTCTTGGCAATATGATTTGTAACATTAATCTAAGAGGCTTGAGTTTCCTATTCTTTCCGCTCGACTCATTTATTAGCCCTCAGCCAGTCTCGGCCTCCTTCTATTCTGGAAAAGTCTGATGAGCAATGTACCTTCATATGGTAGCGACGTAGACGATTCGGCTTGGGGCTGCACACATACAGAACTTTTATATAAAACAGCGGTGAGTGCCGTAAAAGTATGTCACGTAAAAATTAGTGACGTGAAAAAAATAGCACTTGAACTCTCAAGCTCAGTTATTGATACATCGTGGATTATGAAATTAGATACAGGCACTCGCAGATCCTATCAAAAGACTGCCGCTGAAACTGCTCAGCTTCTCGTAAACATATTTGAGAGCACCGCAAGTTCTAGTATCGTCGCAGGGGAGTTCGGCGAGCTCATGGTGTCCATCGGCTCAGCAAGGGCGTTAGAGCTAATCTTTAATCATAATAGGATTCCCATAGCGGAACTATGGAAACCGCAAGCAAAGCAAAATGAAGGTTTCGATTTCCATACCACATGCACATCTAGCTTGATAAATTTTGGAGAAGCAAAATATTCCTCCTCTGCAAGTCCCCACGGAAATGCGTTAGCGCAAGTTTCAGATTTCTTAGCCGCAGAAAAACACTTTCGTGATCGAGTGCATTTGGTAAACTTAGTATCCAAAGATGCAATTGACAACCTTGACAATGAGAAATTTGGAGTCATTGCTGCCTTTTCGATAAACGCAGTAAATCCAGCAACCATATTTTATAATGCTCTAAAGACCGCTAGCGAGATAGTATCACTTGGCAAAATATCTAATATATATCTCGTAGGAGTCAGCAATTGATAATTGAAGAGATAAAAAATAGCATAGACCCACACTCTGAACTACTCGAGATATTAGACACATTACATAGGACAGGGCCTATCGACGGTGGAATACTGGAAAAGCTTAGCTACTACAAAGAGTTCCATAGCAAAGTTTTTATAGCCATAGAAGAGCAAATAATTTCTGCACTTGGACTATTTTACAAAATAAAGTCCCCGGATAATTTATATTCATTCCTACTATCAGCTTTTGGTGACCAACACAAAAAGGAGTTTGGCGAATTTTTGACACCGGTCCAAGCTAGCGTTAGGCGAGCAATTGAAAGCAAGCAATTTGTGTCCATCTCCGCGCCTACAAGTGCCGGCAAATCCTATTCAATACGAGATTTCATTGCCGACCAAGTAGGAGACGCAGTCGTTATCGTTCCTTCTCGCGCCCTAATCGCTGAATATGTAAACACCATGAAGAGAAAGTTCAATGGTGATAAGGGAGTAATGATTTCAGCTTTTGTTGACAATATTTTCACAAGCCGCAATTTGAGACGCATTTTCGTGCTTACTCCCGAAAGAGCGCGAGATCTATTCCTAAGCAATCTTAAATTAAACATACGTGTGTTTTTCTTCGATGAGGCTCAGGTATCAGAGGAAAAAATACGCGGGATTATGTTTGACGTACTTGTAAGAAGAATCCAAAAAACGTTTCCACTTGCGAAGCTAATATTTGCTCATCCTTTCGTCGACAACCCAGACGCACAATTTAAGAAACACAACATATCTTCAGCAAACAGCTATGCTCGCTCATATACTCATGGTGCGGTTGGAAAGCTATGCATTCATCGCCACGCAAATGGCAGGACTTACTATTTTTCTCCATATATTGAGAGTGGCCATACTCTTAAAAATTGTAGCGAATTTCACGATGGGTTTGAAGCCTTTGCCTTTAATGGAGACCACTCAATTTTAATTTATGTCTCCAAGGCATCCATCTACAATGGAACATTCATCGAAAGTTTTCAAAGCCACATAGATAAATTTACTGAAATTACTCATCCCGAGGCAACTGTAATAATCGATACCGTGGAGCACCTTCTCGGTGCTGACCAGAGTGACCATAAGTCAAGAATGGTTTCGCTTTTAAAGAAGGGTATCGTTATTCACCATGGGTCAGTCCCATTAGAGGTTCGTTTTTTGCTCGAAGATTTCATAAGAGGAGGGTTCGCAAAAATCTGCTTCGCTACTAGTACTTTAGCGCAAGGAGTAAATATGCCGTTCGATATTGTCTGGTTAGATAATATGCGATTTCTTGGTGACGGCGACGATGATAAGTCTTTGGCTTTTAAAAATCTCATAGGTAGATCTGGCCGCTTATCCACAGAGCAGCGATTCGACTACGGATATGTGTACACAGCCAACCCGAAACTATTCATCGAGAGAATTAACAACAACTTTAAACTAAACGAAAAATCCGTTATTGACTTACCACTTGACAGCGAAAACTCCGACTCGAAAGAACTCATCGACTCGATCAAAGACGAAACATTTGATGATGACCTACATCTCCCCGCGTCGAAAGCGGAAAGGTTAATAAAAGCAGAAGTTATAGCTAGCGCAAAGAGAATAGTTGACATTATATATCGACCTGGCGGAACTATAAAAGACAACATCGGAGGACAGTCAAACCTAGGCGCTAGGACTGAGATAGTTCAATGCTTTAAATTTATATTCGAAGTCGCCCTTGATCGCGATTTGTACGACGGAGAGATTGCAGTATTTGAAACCGCAATAAACTTATTCATACAGTCCATTCAAGGTAAATCATTTAGAGAAATCGTGGGTGGTCGCTACAGCTATCTTTCCCGTAGGGATGAAGAAAAAAATGGTACCGCTAGGTTTTCACAACCTGCAAACAAATTACCAGATAGCAAATTGAAGCGAAAATTTTCCCTTTTCCCTAATATCCCGGCTAGTGAAGTAAGTTACGATGCAATTGTATTTGACACCTACGACTACATGGACCAGGTAGTATCATTCTCACTTTCAGACACTTTTACCGGAACCTTTAAAATATATCTTAAACAAACTCATGATCCTCGAGCCGAAAAAATCATTGAGCTGCTTCGGTTCGGGACCAATAATGTCGTACATACATTATTGATGCGTTATGGCTTCCCCCCGGAAGATGTTGCAGAAATAACCCCATACATCCAGCTCATAAACGAAGCAAACATCATATTTAATAAAAGCATAGATGACGCACCTGCTTACATCAGACAGCTTGCCGATTGGTATCGCAGCTAATTAGAAAGAGCCGAAAAACTTTAAAGTTGGAAGCATACACATCCTTTTTTAACTGACTGCAGCTAACATTTATTTAAACAACAAGTGCAGCACACAATTTACTTTTTATCCGTAATGGAGTTGATAGGCCGAATCTGAAATTTCTTCGTATATAATGGCGACTTAAAGTATTGACCAACCTTCTCAGCTGTTTCTATTAGCGCATCAATTTTATCCTCCAGCCCGTCATCCCTATAAGCAGTCGATCTATCATTGGAAGAGAACGATAAGTCAGGATTCGACGTTACACATGGAATAGACGCGTGCCCAATTTCTTGCAGATACTGGAGAAAAGCTCCCTCCGCCATAACCAAACCATAACGACGCCACGCATATTTTTTACCCCAGTAATAACCATCTGTTGCAGCATGAGTTACGCGCTGGTCATTTTTTGCGGTATTTTCTACTAAAATATCATTTGACTGCTGCTTAGCGGCCAAAAAGCTTAGTATTTTATTGACAGAATCTCCTTTACCCAGTGCCGATGGGTCAATAATATTTCGACCATCGGGCATTGTTATAAATCCAATATTGTAGCGCTCTCCATTCAGCAACACGGGAGCGCTGTTAGCTTCAAATTGATAAATGGTATCTGTCGTGAGAGGGGTGAATTGATGAAGAAACCTTCCATTGGCCAGAGGGCTTATTCTGTAATTCCTAATAATTACGTCGTGACGGGTCTGTAAGTCTCGCGATTTCATTTTTCTTCCTTGAGGTTTGGCAACAATCTGATATGCCGGCAATGTGCCATTCTTGCAAGGTGTATACGCTGTAAAATCGCTCATAAACAGCGCCAGTCATTCGGACCTGTTGGCCCATATGGTAAAACTAAACTAGGCTTCGCAAAAAGGATAGATATAGAGATAGTTATCAGCATTTGACAACAGAAATATCATGAATAACAATAGCTTATACTTCTATTCGACTCCTGGTGCCGCACCATACGCAGTATCGAAGAAGGCTCACCGAAAGGTGGGCCTTTTTTGTTTGTGCAGAAAACGTGTGATCAGTGGCTAAGTACCTATTTATTTTCCAGACGTAACCACACGGCCTTTTCAGGTTCCCAGCGAAAATCTCCGAGCGTAGAGTCGCGCCTCTACTCGTGAAGGTGCTCCGTGCCAGCCCAGAAAACTCCCGTTCGTGTGGTCGACGTCGCCGCTTTCATCCTGGAAAAGCAGGGTGAGATGACGGCGATGAAATTGCAGAAACTCATATACTACAGCCAGGCTTGGTCGTTGGTTTGGGACGAAGCGACGCTCTTTCAGGAACACGTGCAGGCATGGGCGATTGGCCCGGTTGTTCCCGAACTCTATGCCGCACATAAAGGCCTTTATAGCGTCGCCGCGGGGCAGATCGCAGGTAACCCAGCAACACTGAGCAGTGAGCAGTGAGCAGTGAGCAGTGAGCAGTGAGCAAGTCGAAACAGTGGAGGCCGTTCTGAACCACTACGGCGACAAGCATTCGCAATGGCTCAGCGATCTGACCCACGCCGAAGATCCGTGGAAATTGGCGCGTCAAAAGGCAGGCTTGCCCGACGGAGCTCGCGGAACAACAATCATCACCCTCCCCGCCATGGCCGAGTACTACAGCGCACTGTAAGGAAACCATCGCTAAAGGACAGCCGAAGGGCGCCAAGCATAGAACCGCACTACAGGCCGGTGGAGCAGCCGCACTCCAAAGACGCCCAGCCCACCAACTATTTCTCATGGCGGTTCGGCGGCATATACAAAGATGGACCTTTCGCGTGGACCTCCCTGGACGATCCCGCCGAATACAAGGATGTGATGGAGCGCCTCCATTGTTTTGAAGGCATAAATTCTGCCCGCGTACGCACCCACCTGGTACACACTAGAACCCCAAAAACGAAAAAACCCGCTTTGGCGGCGGGTTCTGTCGATAACTTTTTAGCTAGTAAACTCAGGTCGTAATCCTGATTTACGTTCATCACTGGGCACGTCAGCAGAAGGCAAATGCTACGACCTGACAAACTGCAGTGTCAACAAAAATATCTACCAGTGGTTACACAAGAATCCATCGGATAAGAGCCGGGCTTGCCGCCAGCCTACCACCATTCAAAAACGTTCAATAAAATAATCGCTTGAAATACCAAGATATATTTCCATGAGCAATACCATGCGCTCCTCCATTTTAAAAAACTCTGCCATGCGCACCGCTCACTCAAACGGACTTTAAAGTGTTCCGGCCCTCGCGCTGATTCCTAGCCCCGTTATCCCGGCCTAGAAACCCGTGCCGGACTGCGCGTGGCTGGTCGTCAGCCGGCCACCTCGCGGGGCAAACCATCAGAGTTGGCCGAAGACATGCGTATTCCGATAAGCATGCTAGAGGCTTGTCCACCGCTCAGGAGACCAAGGTATGTGGAAGTTAATCCAAAAATCTACTGAGCTTCTTGTGGTTAGAAAACCGTGCTTTTCAAGCATGGAACTATCTGCGAGATAGCGTTGACAACATGCTATAAATAAGCACTGGGTTCGCCTCGACTATTCGCCGGGGTGAATTCTTTGAATGTCGTTATTGTGTAGGCACCCTTGGCTACATTCCGTCAGACAGCGGGCAAGGAGAAACTCACAGATCCCAAAACACCTCCCCCTTGGGCCACCAAGTAAATATCAATCCGTATTACCCACAACCACCGCCATCACCCGCGCCCTCTCCTCCCGTGATAGCCGATGAAACGCCACCAGCAACCGCGCCTCATCATCATCCTCGCTATAAAAGTAAGCAGCAGGCAGCTTCAGCACCTGAGCAATCTGCAGCACCGTCGCCGGGTTCGGCGCATGCTTGTCCTTTTCATACTGGTTCATTCGCGCACTCGCCGACGCAGGCTCGATCCCCGCCTCTATCCCCAGTTGCTGCTGTGAGATCCCGGCCGCCTTCCTGGCTTCCTTCAACCGCTTGCTGAACGTGCTCATTTTTTAGCCACTAAAAGGCTAAGAGATTCTTAGATTCGCGTTGACCATGTACTAAGACTTACTTAGTATTCGGCTGAATCTGTGCTTTCTTTACTGGGGCACTCCTGCGCAGCGAAAAGGGATGGCTGCGATCAACGCTGTTAGGACGAGGAGCGTGGCGGGGTCATGCCGGGCTTTCGCAAGGATTAGCTGCTGTGAATATCGAAAAATACGTGCGTGATTTCCAATACGAGCTGCAACGTTTCATCGTATCGGGGGAGCCAGTGGGCGTTGAAATGCTGAAAGAGTGGCAATCCATGCATGGGATTTTGCTGACCTCTCTGGAGGGGCTACGAGGGGCTGTGCAGGGTGTTGCGGATGTTCATGACGGGATGGCGTTGATGGCTAGGCTGTTGGATTCTGCACACACTGAGCGACTGAATGCTGATCAGGTTAGATGCCTGATCGAACCATTGCGGGAGCGGTTGTGGGTAACCGTGGAGGACGCCCGGGAGTCGTTTTGAGCTCGTAGAAGGCTGTGGATAACTGGATGCCTCGTAGTTGTTAGAGTGTGTTATGCCGGTTGTGGATAAGGGCATGGCTCGGGCTGTGGGTAATTTTACTCACAACTCAAAAGCCCCTTAAACCGGGACACAAATAAGTTATCCACATGTATAAATTGCTGATTTACATAATTTTTATGGATGTGAGCAATATGGCGTTGCGTAGGATACGTGCCGTTTGTGGATGACTGGGTTACCGGTATTGTGGGTGGGAATCTGTTCCTGCTATATGCCCTACCACCATGCATCGATGGCCTGTGGAAATCTCCGGGATGGCATCGAAAAGCTCGCTAGCCAGGCGGCTCCCACAATTGCCTTGCGGTGGGCCGCCATGGGACATGGCTTGAGCTAGTGATGGTTTACATCAGATACGGCGGCGCCTGGGGCCCGGCCAGGTCCGCTGCTGGAGGCTAGGTGAAGCTTGGCAGGATAGCTGGGACACCGTGCCGTCTGCTTCCCGAGCTTGCGCCCGGTCCTACAAGGCGGCATTTATCCACACTGGCTTTTGCGGGCGCGGGGTTGTGGTCACGCTTTCAGCCTTCGCCGCAGGCGGATCAGCGCCCAGGCCATTCGCCACAGGTGCCAGGCAATGGCGACGCCCACCAGCACGACCAGGCTGAAGGCGGTACGCGCCGAGTCCAGCGGGGTGTAGGCCGCAAGCCCTGTCTGCTGCAGTGCCTTGGCACCGCTCCAGAGCATGTCCACCATGTGCGGCAGGAAGACTATCGCGGCCATGCACGCCAGTGGCAGGCAACGGGTGAACAAGATCCGGTCTACCTTGGCCAATGCCTGTTTCTTGTCGAGCACCGGTACCGCGACCCGGGTCGCTCTGCTGATGCCCTGGGACCAGAACCCATAGAGAACTGCCACCAGCGCCATCAGCAGGTTCGCCGCCGGCAGGTCATCGACCATCATGGGGTGACCTCCTTGCATGGGGTTGGACGGTTTCGCCATTGGCGGCGTTGGTCTGCTCTTGCGGGGTCAAGGTAAGGTTGGAAGGGTTGGGCATTCAGTATTTCCCGTGTGGGCCATGTTTTGCGCGCGAGCCCAGGTCTGGGCCCGCGACATCCATAGTCGAACAGGGCGTGACGAAATGCTGTAGGAAACATCTGAAAATGCAGCTCTGCGCGTAGGCGTGTTCATGCCTTCAGCTTGCGCCACAGGCCCACCAGCTTCGCGGTCATGCGCCACAGGTGCGCGGCCATGGCGCCTGCCACTATTACCACCAGGCAGAAGGCGGTGCGCGCGGGGTTATACAGGCTGTAGGCCTGAAGCCCCGCGTCGTGCAGCACGGTCACGGCGTGCCATATAACGCCGACCATCACCGGTAGAAACACCAGGACCACCAAGGTGGCCATGCAGGCCAGCGGCAGGCAACGGGCGAACAAGGCTGGCTGCACGATCGCCAATTCTTCGTGCCGATCGTGCCGAGGCACGGCAACCCGAGTGGCACAGCTGATTTCCTGGTACCAGGCGCCGTAGAGAATCGCTACGACGGCCATCAGCAGGCTGGCTGCCGATATCGCGTCCCCCATCACGGCACGTACGCCACTGGCGTTGCTCCCAGTTGGGTGCACAGGTGGTCATAGGAGGACTTGAGGATTTCGTAGGTGGCGACGCTGCCGCGCTTTTTGGCGATGGAGGGGAGTGTGCCGTCGATGGCCGCGAGTTTCTTGTTCAGCTCTTCGATGACGTTGACGCTGTTCATGGTTACCAGGAAAGGGCCGGTGACGGCTTCGGCGGTGGCGCCTTCGAGCACATCCTTGAGGGTCTGGTCGATGGCGTCGCGCAGCAGGTATTGGTATTTGGAGATGATGGAGCGCAGCAGGCCGCGGCTTTCGGTGGCGGTGGTCTGGAAGATCTTGCTGATGGTCTGCTCGTCAGGAATATGGCCGGCGAAGACGGTTTCCACCAGCAGGAACAGGCGGTACTCATGGATATCGGTGCCGCGCTTGAGGGCCTTTTGCCCGCGCATCATGGCCAGGTATTCGCGCAGTGCGGCTTTGCCGTAGTCGCCTAGGGCTGCGGGGACGTTGCCGGTCGGGCAGCCGATGATCTGGGCGATTTCGGCGATCTCTTGAGGGGTCAAGGTAAGGTCGAAGGTGATTTGCATCCAGTACTCCCAGGGGTATTGCAGGGTTGTGGAGTTGCGCCTGGCCCCAGGATTTGGGCGGCGCCTGTGCGGGATCGGGTCCGCTGGAAGGGATATTCGGGTGGGGTGGGGCTGATTGCTGTAGGAAATTTCCCAAGGTAGAGGATGGGAGTGTGGGGGCTTCTTCCCGAGCTTCGCCCGGTCCCACAGGGTTGCCTGGGTGCGAGGGGCTACTCAGCCACGACGCGGTTTCGGCCACCCGCTTTCGCCCGGTATAGCGCCCTGTCACTGCGGCCAAGCGCCGCCTCTGCATTGTCATCACCCTCGCGCAGGTCGCTGACGCCGATGCTGACCGTCAGGCCGATGACCCGGCCGCCATGCATCAGCGGGGTTACCGCGAGCATTTCCTGCAACCGCATGGCGAAGGCGCAGGCTTCGCGGCTGTCGGTGCCGCGCAGCAGTACGGCGAATTCCTCGCCGCCAATGCGGCCCGCCGCGTCGGTCTTGCGCAATTGGGCACTGAGGATGCCAGCGAAGTGCTTGAGTGCCAGGTCGCCGGTGGCGTGGCCCCAGCGGTCGTTGATGTGCTTGAAGTGGTCCAGGTCGAGCATCAGCACGCAGGCCCGGCTTCGCTGGGCACCCAGCTGTTGCATGAAATGCCGACGGTTGGGCAGTTGGGTGAGGAAGTCCATGCTGGCATGAGCCTGCAGGTCGGCTTCCAGGCGTTTGCGCTCGGTGATGTCGGTGGTGGTGCCGATCATGCGCAGCGGGTTTCCCTGGGCGTCGCGGGTGACGACCCGGCCGCGGCTGTTGATCCATTTGTAGCTGCCGTCCTTGCAGCGTACGCGGTGCTCTACTTCGTAGGCGCTGGTGCGCTGCTGGAAGTGCGCCTGAATGGTGGCTTGTACGAAGGGCAGGTCTTCGGGGTGGACGCGCTTGTAGCTGTCCTTGAGTTCAGGGGTGAGCTCGTGGGGTTCGTAACCCAACAGGGCTTTCCAGCCGGCGGAGTAGTGAATCGTGTCGTTCAGTACGTCGCGGTCCCACACGCCGGTGCCACTGTTGTCGATGGCCAGGGAAAGGCGGTTCTGGCTTTCGCGCAGTTCGGCCAACTGTTGCAGCAAAGCCTGTTCGCGCTGCTCGGCCTGACGAAGGCGGCGGGCCAGTTCATGCAGCACCTGGCGTTCGTCACCTGCCAAGTCTGGCTTGGGGGGCTGTTCGGAGTCAGCGACCACGCTCGTCACCCTGAATAAAGGCCTGTAGCCATCATGGCACAGGTTCGTGGGGGGCAACCGCCTGCCCGACGGGGCGTGGTGCCCCTGCCGTGCAGGGAGAGTGCTAAAGTCGCGCCCATCAACCGCAAGAGGCTTACCCCGTGGCAAACAAATCCTACATCCAGAGCTCCCTTTCCGCCGGCGAACAGATCGAGGCCGTGTTCAAGCTGCATTGGCTGAACTGGGTACATGTGTGGCTGTGGGTGCTGCTGGCGGTGGTGACCGTGGGCATTCTGTCGCCAGTGGCCATCTACAAGTGGCTGAGCCTGCGCTGCCAGGAAAACGGGGTGACCAACAAGCGGGTTATCCACAAGCGCGGCATCATCAGCCGTACCACCGAGGAAATGAAGCTATCGTCCATCGAGACGGTGGACCTGGACCAGAGCGTGATGGGGCGCTTGCTGGGCTTCGGTACGGTGCGCATCACCGGGCGCGGGATCAGTGACCTGGTGCTCAAGGGCATTGATGACCCGCTGCAGGTGAAGCGCCAGATCGAGGGGGTCAGCAACCCATTGCGCTAAGGCGCCGTGGCGCGGCGGTGGACGTGCAACTGGTCGTACCCTGCCCGCTCTCTGTACTATGAACGCCGTCTATCGCGCCTTGCTGCGTCAAACCCTTGTCCATCTATTGGGTAACTGATCATGAAGCGTCTGCTTTCGCTGTTGTGTGTACTGGCTGGTTTACATCTTTCCATCGCGGCGGCCGATGCGCCTTCCGCCCAGCAAACCACCCAGGCGTTCTACGCCTGGTACCTCAAGCGCCTGAGCGACGACAAGGTGCCCCTGAATGACAACCCCCAGCAAATGCAGCAGTACGTGGCCGACAGCCTGATCAAGGCGATCGACAAGCAGGCCAAGAGCGAGGATGGGCTGGATGAGGACTACTTCATCAAGTCCCAGGACATTGATGACAGCTGGCTGACGCACATCCAGGTCACCGAAACCGCCACCAAGGGCGCCACCGCACAGGAAAACGTGGTGCTGGGCACCACGCAAGACAACAGCCAGGTATTGAACGTGACCTTGGGCAAGGATAAGGACGCCTGGAAGATCACCGCGGTAGAAGTGGTGCCGACCGAGCAGTAAACGCCCCGTAGCGGACCCGGCCGCGCCCAAGCCACCGCGCGGCCCCAGGCACACCGCCTGAAGCCTGTCGGCACTCAGTTCTGATCTTCGATCTGGTAGTGCTTGAACGATTTCACCAGCGCGTCGAAGGCCTGTTCGTCGGCCTGCTGGTTCGCCGCATCGGTCTTCAACCGCAAGGTGTAGTTGATGCCGGAATCCGCCCCGGTGTTGCGGTATTCGACGATGGCGCGGTACAGGTAGACGCTGTCCTTCCATTGCGCTTGCTCGGCAGGCTGCGAATCCAGCACCACGGGCTGGCGCTGCACACTGGCGGGGTCCACGTCCGATAGCTCGCTGTCCATCAGCGCCTTGGTGCTGCCCAGCTCCGCGGCATCGTAACTGGCGTTGACCGCCATCTCGCGGTCCCCTCCCAGGGGGATGAGCACACCATCGTCGGTGCCATTGCCCTGGTACACATCGGCTACCCCTGGCATCACGCCAAACCCGAACACCACATTCTGATACTGCGTTCGGCCATCATTCTTGATGAATCCGTCTACCCTTTCCTGTTCCGCTGCACTCAAGGCAGGTACGTCTTGCGCGCCCACACTGATAGCGGCAGTCAACAGCAGGCCAGTGGCAACGGCCAGGCGGGTGGCCCAGGCAGGGAGGAATCGCGACATGAGAAGTAACGTCCTGTAATGGAAAGCTGCCGATAGTAACTCAAGGCTCACGGAACAAAACCTGGCTGCCGCAACCTAAAGGCCTTGCACGAACATCTTGTTCAAATGGATACAGTCCAGTTGGCCCCCAAGGCGCATGCCGCGAGCTTCAAGGAATATCGGTAATCATGACCGAACCATCGTCCGCCCAGGATAGCCCCGCCCGGCCAAACGCCCCCCTGGTCAGCATCGTCGCGCCTTGCTACAACGCGCAGCAGTATCTGGAAAGCTCGCTGCAAAGCATTTTCGCTCAGGACTACCCCAATTTCGAAGTCATCATCGTCGACGATGGTTCCACCGACGCCAGCCTGGAGATGCTCCAGGCCTTGCGCCAGACCTACGATTTCCAGCTCTACAGCCAGCCCAACCAGGGCGTCAGCGCCGCGCTGAACCATGGCCTGCGCCACGCCCGTGGCGTGTACGTGGCCACACCGGACCTGGATGACATCATGCTGCCCGAATCGGTGAGGGTGCGCGCCGACTACCTGGACAAGCACCCCGAGGTGGGCTGCGTGGGTGCGCTGATCATCTACATGGACCGCCACGGCAACGAGATCAAGCAGCAGCGGCCCCGGGGCCTGCGCCGCCTGAAGCTGGACGAAATCGTCAGTGGTGCCATTGTGATGGGCGCACCGGTGTCGCTGTACCGCATGGACGCGCTGCAGAAAGCCGGCTTCTACGACCCGGCGATCAAGGTTCAGGACCTGCAGATCACCCTGCGCGTCGCCAGCCACGGCTACGAGGTGCACCAGTTACCCCTGCACGTGACTCGTTACCGCCGCCATCCGCAGAATCTCTCGCGGCGCTACCGCACACTGCTGGAGGCCGACCTGCTGGCGCTGGCCCCCTTCCAGGCCCATCCGGGCTACCCACTGGGGCGGGCGGTCACGATCAACAAAGCGTTGAAGTACGCGGTGAAGGCAGACAAGAAAGAGGCATGGCGCCTGTTGCGCTCCATTCCGCTGCGCTACTGGAACGCGGTGACGTTGCGGCGGCTCAAGAGCTTGCTGCTGAGCCGCCGCAAACCACGCTGAAACACCGAATGAGACAACGATGAACCTGTTCGAAAAACTCAGAACAAGAAAACAGCTCAAGCAGCTGCGCAAACTGGAAAAACTGCAGCGCGGCCAGGCGAAGTTGCAGTTGCGCTACCCGAAGTATGAGATCGGCGCGGCCAGTTACGGCAAGCCGGAGGTAGTCGAGTTCGGCGACGACACCACGTTCTCGGTAGGCGCCTACTCGTCCATCGCCGAAGAGGTCACAGTGCTGTTGGGCGGTGGCCACCGCACCGATTGGGTCACTTGCTTCCCCTTCCCGGCCTTCGTCGATGGGCTGGAGGACGCTGGCGATTACAAACCCACCAAGGGCGACGTGGTTATCGGTAGCGATTGCTGGATTTGCCGTGGGGTGATGATTCTTTCCGGCGTGACCATCGGCCATGGCGCCGTGGTTGGCGCGGGCGCTGTGGTCACACGCGATGTACCGCCTTATGCGGTAGTGGGTGGCAACCCGTGCCGGTTCATCCGCTGGCGGTTCGAGGAAGACGTGCGTGAACGCCTGCTGGCCAGCGCCTGGTGGGACTGGCCGTACGAGGAAGTCAAAGCCGCGGCCCGGTACCTGTGCAGCAATGATATCGAAGCCTTTCTGGCATTGGCCGAGGCCAGAAACAGCAAGCCCCGCTGAAAGCGGGGCTTGCTGTTATTACGCTGTGGCCGACAGGATCAGAAAATATTGATCGGGTAGTCGACGAACACGCGTACTTCGTTACCGCTCACGTTGTAAGCGCTGACATTGTCAGACACACGCAGGATAGAGCTGCGTACGCGCACGGTAAGGTCTTTGACCGGGCCTTGCTGAACCACGTACTGGAACTGGTTGAAGATTTCGCGCTCGGTACCGCCGGTTTCGTCGCCTGCGGTGATGTTGTCACCGCGCACGTACGCCACCTTGTAGGTCAGGCCAGGGATGCCGTAGGCACCGAAGTCCAGGCCGTAGGCCAACTGCCAGGAGCGCTCGTCCTGACCGTTGAAGTCCGACCAGTAGGAGTTGGTCAGGTAGATGGAAGTACCACCGTCACCCACGCCACCCTTGCGCTGGTAGCCACCGTAGTTGTAACCGGTGCTGCCGGTGCTGCGCTGGTGCGCGACCATGAACGAGTGCGGGCCCACGGCGTAGGTGGCCGCCAGGCTCCAGATGGTGTTGGAGCTGCCATCGAGCTCGGCTTTGGTGACCTGCTTCTGGTCCAGTTCGCTCTTGTAACCGTTGAAATCAAAAGTCAGCGACTGGTCTTTCTGCAGCGGCAATACGTAGGTCGCGCCCAGGTATTGCTTCTTGCCGACGTTTTCGATGGTGGTGCCATACAGCGACGCCTTGAACTGGTCGTTGAAGGCATAGCTGCCGCCATAAACGTTCAGGCTCTTCAGCTCGCCGCTGTCACGACCTTCGGCGCTCTTCTGCGCTTCTTCGGTGAAGTGACCGACGTTCAACTCCAGGCCCTTGATCTCTTTCGAGGTGATCAGGGTACCGGTGTAGCTTTCCGGCAACAGGCGGCTGTTGTCGTAGCTCAGTATCGGCAGCGACGGCATCTGGTCACCGTACTTGAGCACGGTGTTGGAAAAGCGGAACTTGACCGCCGCGCCCGCGCGAGCGAGGTCGCTTGCCGGCTTGCCGTCGTCGCCCTGACGGAAGAAGTCGATACCACCGGCACCGCTGCGGCTGGCTTTCTGGTCCAGGTTCTTGGCATACAGGCCGAAGGCGTCAACACCGACGCCTACAGTGCCTTGAGTGAAACCGGAGGTGAAGGTGCCGATGAAGGCCTGGCCCCACTCGGCCTTGTCCTTGTTGCCGTCTTTGTAATCACGATTGATGTAGGCGTTGCGCGCCAGCACCGACAGGTGGCTGTCTTCGACAAAGCCTTTGGCATCGTCTTGATCGCTTGCGAAGGCTTGGGTTGCGCTCATCAAGCCCAGAGCGATCAGACCGATACGGTTATTCAACATCTTGTTTTCCTTATTGCTGGTTAAGACGCCGCCCAGCCGTTTCCCCGACGTTAAACGCAAAGGCCCGCGTGCAAAAATGCAACGCGGGCCTTATCGAATACTGGACAGATGGCGGATAGCCACAGGCGTTGGGCGGAATCCTAGCGGCGGCCCGGCCAAGGTGTCAATTTACAAGGAGTTCGCAGCTTATAACCAAAAGCGCGCAGGCATTGGCGGGGGATGGAAGGAGGCTCCATGCCTCTGGGGGACGCGGCGTCGTGACCGCTGCTGCTAGTGGTTAAACGAACCCAGCAAGGCCTCCAGTTCAGCCTGCGTGAGCAACCCCGCAGGGTAGCGCTCGGCAAGCGCCTGGACTGGGTCAGGGGCTTGGATCTTGATACTGCCGTTGCATTTCAGCCATTGCGCCAGCCGCTGCAGGGATTCGGCAGGGACGGCGGATGGGTGCGAAGCCGGCTCACTCATTACGTTCATGTAGACACCTGTTTTCCCGGTTTCGTGAGCGGCAAAGTTACCCACGCTTTATGACAGTACGACTGACACGTACCGCCCTTTAAGCCACCGGTTACGATACAAAACCTGTGCCACGGTATAGCAGAATGTCCGAACTGGTACAAAAAACCCGCCAGATGACGGGTTCTTCATTTGACTCCTGGATCAGGCCTTCGTGGGCGCCGGTTGCTGCTGGGTCAGGCAGTGAATGTTGCCACCGCCCAGGAGCATCTCGCGGCCAGGAATCATGATCACTTCATGATCGGGGAAGATGCGCTGCAAAATTGCCTTGGCTTCGGCATCTTTCGGGTCGTTGAAGCTTGGGGCAATGATGCCGCCGTTGACGATCAGGAAGTTCACGTACGAACCGGCCAGGCGTACGGAGGGGTTGCGCTCCTGGCTGCCGGCTACCAGATCGACCCCCGCGCATTCGTCTTCAGTTGCATACAAAGGTCCGGGAATGGGCATCTTGTGCACCACGATGGTGCGCCCGCGAGCGTCCTGTGTGTTCTCCAATACATTCAACGCCGCACGGCACCGGCTGTAGTTGGGGTCATTGGAATCATCTGTCCAGGCCAGTAACACTTCGCCTGGGCGAACGTAACAGCAGAAGTTGTCGACGTGGCCGTCGGTTTCGTCGTTGAACAGACCATCCGGCAGCCAGATGATCTTGTCCACGGCCAGGTGGTCGCTCAATACTGCTTCGATCTGCTCGCGGGTCAGGTGCGGGTTGCGGTTGCGGTTGAGCAGGCATTCCTCGGTGGTCACCAGGGTGCCTTCGCCGTCGACGTGAATGGAACCGCCTTCAAGCACGAAGCCTTCGGTGTGGTAGCGCGCGCAGCGTTCGATTTCCAGCACCTTGCTGGCCAGTTGCTCGTCACGGTTCCACGGTGCATACAGGCCGCCGTCGAAGCCGCCCCAGGCATTGAAGCCCCAGTCAACGCCACGTACCTCGCCCTGGCCATTGATGACGAAGGTCGGGCCGGTATCACGTACCCAGGCATCGTCATTGCTGATTTCCACCACGCGAATGTTCGGGGCATCCAGGCGCGCGCGGGCGTTGTCGTACTGGGCAGCGGAAACGCCGACGGTCACCGGCTGGAAGCGCGCGATGGCCTTGGCCAATGTCACGTGGTCGGCCTGCACGGGCTTGCCGCCCAGGCGCCAGTTGTCGGGGCGCTCTGGCCACACCAGCCACACCTGGGTTTGCGGAGCCCATTCGGCGGGCATGTGAAAGCCGTCGGCGCGTGGGGTAGTTGTCAAAGTGGTCATGGTTGTTCAGGACTCCAGGGAACCATCGAGAGTTTTAAGTGCACCATACAGGTTCGGGCGACGGTCACGGAAGGTGCCCCAGGCGCTGCGTACATGCTCCAGATTGTCGAGGTCAAAGCTGTGCACCAGCACGCCTTCCTGGGTTTCGTTCAACTCCTGGACCTTTTCGCCGAACGGGTTGGCAATGAAGGAACTGCCGTAAAAAGTGATGTCGTAACCATCCTGCGCCTCGGTGCCGATGCGGTTACTGGCTACCAGCGGCATCAGGTTGGCACCGGCGTGGCCTTGCTGCACACGCTGCCAGTGGTCGCGCGAACTGATGCTCTTGTCATGGGGCTCGCTGCCGATGGCGGTCGGGTAGAAGAGTATTTCCGCGCCCTGCAGCGCCATGCTGCGGGCGCACTCGGGGAACCACTGGTCCCAGCAGATACCCACGCCGATTTTCGCGTAGCGGGTCTGCCATACCTTGAAGCCGGTATCACCCGGGTTGAAGTAGTACTTTTCGTGGTAGCCGGGGCCGTCAGGGATGTGGCTCTTGCGGTAGACGCCCAGGTTGCGGCCATCCGCGTCGATGATGGCGATGCTGTTGAAGCGTGCCCGCCCGGCGAGTTCGAAATAGCTGATGGGCAGTACCACCTGCAGCTCGCGGGCGATGGCCTGGAAATGCTCGATGGCCGCATTGGTCTCGGTAGGCGTCGCCAACTGCAGGTAGTCCGGGTTCGGCTTCTGGCAGAAGTAGGGGGTTTCGAACAGTTCCTGAATCAGGATGATCTGCGCGCCCTTGGCAGCAGCTTCGCGCACCAGCTTCTCGGCGGTGGCCAGGTTGGCTTGGCGATCCCAGGAACAGGCCATCTGGGTGGCGGCGACGGTGACGATACGGCTCATGAACAATCTCCTAGCAAGAAAGACCGATAAATATCTGGAATACGTTATAGCCGATATTTATCTGCCCTGGAAGTGGAGCCGTGCCGAAAATACCATCAGATATTGGCACAATCTTGCCATTCAGCCTTTGCTTCTTCAAAGCTTGCTGGCAAAAAAGCGCCTATAGAGGGATACATATTACCGATAATAATCCGTTTCAGAGATCTTCTGAGAGGACCTTGTCCACGCAGTCGACGAAGAAGTCCACGCTCTGGCGCGTGGTCACCATGGGCGGCTTGATCTTGAGAATATTCAGGTAGTCCCCCGTTGGCTGCATGAAGATACCCAGCTCACGCAGGCGCTCGCACAACAGGGCAGTTTCTTCCGTGGCGGGTTCCAGGGTCTCGCGGTTGCGCACCAGCTCCACCCCCAGGTAAAAGCCCGAACCATGCACCGCCCCCACCAGTGGGTGCCGGCTTGCCAACGCTTGCAGCCGTGCCTTGAAATGCCCGCCCACTTCGCGGACGTTCTCCCACAGCCCCTCTTCGGCCATCACGTCCAGCACCGCCAGGCCGATCTGGCAACTGACGGGGCTGCCGCCCGCCGACGAAAAGAAGTAGCCCTCGGCTTCGAGCGCCTCGGCAATCTCGCGGCGGGTAATGACCGCACCCAGGGGCTGGCCGTTGCCCATGCCCTTGGCCATGGTGATGATGTCGGGCACCACGCCTTGTTCTTCGAAACCCCAGAAGTACTCACCGAGGCGGCCATACCCCACCTGTACTTCGTCGGCGATGCAGACACCGCCCAGCGCACGCACCTTGGCATACACCTGCTTCAGGTAACCTGGCGGCAACGCGATTCCGCCCGCGTTGCCGTACACCGGCTCACAGATGAAGCCAGCCACTTGGCGGTGCTGCGCCGTGAGGCGTGCCAGGGTTTGCTCGACGTTTTGCACATAGCCCGCGGTACTGCCCGGGCCCCGGAAGGCGCCCCGGTAGCTATTGGGTGCCGTGACCGGGTGCACCCAGTCGGGCCGCGTGCTCAGGGCCTGGGGGTTGTCGGCGATGGAGGTGGAGATAGCATCGGTGGCTACCGACCAACCATGGTAAGCCTCGAGCACGCTGAGCATGTCGCGCCCGCCGCTGGCGGCCCACGCCAGGCGAATGGCCAGGTCATTGGCCTCGGTACCGCTATTGACCAGGAAGACCCGGTCGAAGCCGGCCGGGGCCAAGGCCAGCAAGCGCTCGCAGTATTCGGCGATGGCGGCGTAATGAAACCGCGAATTGGTGTTGAGCAGTGACCACTGGCGCGCTGCCACGGCCGCCATGCGCGGGTGGCCGTGGCCCAGCACCGCGACGTTGTTGAGCATGTCCAGGTAGGACCGGCCCTGCAGGTCGATCAAGTGGTTGCGCCAGCCACGCTCTACCTGCGGCGGGGCCTGATAATAATGCTTCTGCGAACGGGCAAAGCTGGCCTCGCGCCGCGCCAGCAAGGCCTGCGGGTCGGCCAGCGGCGGCGCATCGCAATCGAACCCCAGCAGCGCACGCGGCGACGGGCACAGCGCCAGCCACGCCGATGCCCGTGAGGGCGTGGCGAACAGTGGCGGGCTGACCTCATCGGCACGGCACAACTGCACCACAATAGTGCCATTGCCTGCACCCAGAGGCTGCCCGGCCGCCAGCGGGGTATCCGCAGCCAGCTCGGTGTCCACACCCCACAGGTGCAGGCTGACGCCTTCGCCTTGCAACCAAAGGCCAGCGTCCGCGGTGCGGCGCAGCAAACCGGCGAATGGCGCCTGTACCGGCACACCGGCCGGCACGTTCAACTCGACATGCAGGGCGCAGGTGTCAGGCTCCGTGGCGCAGTCGATGCGCGTGCGCGGCAAGCGGTATTGCCCATACAGCGAGCTGCTCTGCCCACAGGCGCCAAGCAGGCGCTCATCGATACCGGGCTGCTGCCAATTGCCATCGACGAAGTGCTCGCTGAGCACGCCCAGGTCCACCGTCCGAAAAGCGCTGGCTGCAAGGCTCGGCAACAAGGGCAGGCATTGCGTGAGGTCCAGCGGCCGCGGGAACTGGCCCGCGGCTTGTTGGACAGCAGCCTCCATGAGGTCGAAGGGCACGGAGGTTGCCGTATCGAATATCTGCCATTCATGGGCGATATTGCCGGCGATGTAGGCATTGCCCGGGGCCACGCTCAGTTGCTGTTCACTGCTGAGCACCAGCACCGCCGCCCGCGCCACCACCATGGGCCACAGCGCCAGCGCTTCAGCCTGGGTCAGCGGGTTGCGAGCGTGGCAGGCCTTGACCACCGGCAAAATGGCGAAGGGGTCGCCCTCGGCATGGTGCAGCATTGCCGCGCAGGTCACGCTGAGGTCGGCCACGCGCCAGGTGCGGACCAGGTCACCGAAGTCGATCAGGCCGCTGAGCTGCCAGCGGCGCTGGGCATCGCGATGCCATACGCTGTTGTCATCGGTGATATCCAGGTGCACGGCCTGGCAGGGCAGGTCCTGCGCCACGGCCGCCAAGCGCTCCAGGGCCTGAGCGGCAGCATCGGCCACCTGGCTGCGCCGTTCGGTGTCGGCCAACACGGGCAACAGCTGGGTGATCAGCGCCTGGGCATGGCGCGGGTCCCACTGCAGGACGCGGTTGAGCCCGGGGTGGTCGAAATCGGCCAGGGCACTATCGACGTCCGCGCACAGTCGCCCCATATTTTCCAGCAACCGGGCACTTACGTGAGGCCTGCGGGTCAGAGGCTGACCCTCGATATAATCGAGCAGGCGCAACTGGATGGCCTGCCCGTCGACGTTATCGCTCAACAGGTCCTGGCCATTGGACGCCAGGCGCACGCCCGGCACCGCCAGCCCTTTGCCGGCCAAGTGCCTGAGCGCCGCATGCTGAGCCTGCAATTCGACGGCGGCGTAATCGCCGTGACAGATCTTGAGTACGAAGCGTCCATCACGGGTGTCGACCAGGAAGTTGAGGTCTTGCTGGCTGCCCAAGGGTGTCAATGCCCCGCGCAGCCCATAGTGGGCCTGCACCAGCACCTGTGCCTGGGCGGTACTCACGCAGGGGCTGGGCCGGCCGGACCGGTGGATCAACGTGGCGAGCGACATTGCGGCAACCTCCTGTAGTTTTAAGCTGCCATATATCGCCACTGGGCCTCAAGTTAGGCAAGTCTGTATCCGAAATTATCAATTCACGGTTTTTTGTGACTATTTGTCAAAGAATCGAGCTTGCGCCGGGCAATACTTACCCACAAGCTATGCTCCAACCGCTCACTGTCAGTTTATGGAAGAAGGCAAATCGACATGCGAATCCTGATCACCGGAGGTGCCGGCTTCATTGGCTCGGCCCTCGTTCGCCATCTGATTGAAAATACCGAGCATGAGGTGCTTAATCTCGACAAGCTGACCTACGCGGGCAATCTTGAGTCCCTGACCAGCATTGCCAGCAACAGCCGTTACGAATTTGTCCAGGCCGACATCGTCGACCAGGCCACGGTGAGCGCCGTACTGGCCCGTTTCGAGCCCCATGCCATCATGCACCTGGCGGCCGAGTCCCATGTGGACCGCTCCATCGATGGCCCGTCGGACTTCATCCAGACCAACATCGTTGGCACCTACAGCCTGCTGGAGGCCACGCGCGCCTACTGGGCCAAGCTGCCCGCGGCGGAAAAGGAAGCCTTCCGCTTCCACCACATTTCCACCGACGAAGTGTATGGCGACCTGCACGGCGTGGACGATCTGTTCACCGAAACCACCCCGTACGCTCCCAGCTCGCCCTACTCGGCCAGCAAGGCGGCCTCCGACCACCTGGTCCGCGCCTGGCAGCGTACCTACGGGCTGCCGGTGCTGATCACCAACTGCTCGAACAACTACGGGCCGTTCCACTTCCCGGAAAAGCTAATCCCGCTGGTGATCCTCAATGCCCTGAAAGGCAAGCCGCTGCCGGTGTATGGCGACGGCAAGCAGGTGCGCGACTGGCTGTTCGTGGAAGACCACGCCCGCGCCCTGTTCAAGGTAGTGACCGAAGGCAAGGTGGGCGAGACCTACAACATCGGCGGCCACAACGAGCAGCAGAACATCGAAGTGGTACGCAGCATCTGCACCCTGCTGGACGAGCTCGCACCCCAGCACCCGGCTGGCATCAGCCAGTACGCCGACCTGATCACTTTCGTCAAGGACCGCCCGGGCCACGACCTGCGCTACGCCATCGACGCCAGCAAGATCGAACGTGAACTGGGCTGGGTACCTGCGGAAACCTTCCAGAGCGGCCTGCGCAAGACCGTTCAGTGGTACCTGGACAACCAGGAGTGGTGTGGCCGCGTACAAGACGGCAGTTATCAGGGCGAACGCCTGGGCAATAGCGAACCAAAGGATCTGATTGCATGAGCAAGGGCATTGTACTGGCCGGCGGTTCCGGCACCCGTCTGCACCCCATCACCCTGGGTGTTTCCAAGCAGCTGCTGCCTATCTACGACAAGCCGATGATCTACTACCCGATCTCGGTGCTGATGCTGGCGGGCATCCGTGAAATCCTGCTGATCTCCACCCCGGCCGACCTGCCTCAGTACCGTCAGCTGCTGGGCGACGGCAGCCAGTTCGGGGTCAACATCAGCTATGCCGAGCAGCCTTCCCCGGACGGCCTGGCCCAGGCGTTCCTGATCGGCGAGGAGTTCATCGGCGACGACCCGGTGTGCCTGATCCTGGGCGACAACATCTTCCACGGCCAGCACTTCAGCGAACAGCTGCAACGTGCCGCCAGCCAGCCCAAGGGCGCCACCGTGTTCGGCTACTGGGTCAAAGACCCGGAGCGCTTCGGCGTGATCGACTTCGACGAGGACGGCAAGGCCCTGTCCATCGAAGAGAAACCCACCGAGCCCAAGTCCAGCTACGCGGTCACCGGCCTGTATTTCTACGACAATGACGTGGTGAAGATCGCCAGGGACGTCAAGCCATCGCCACGCGGCGAGTACGAAATCACCGACGTCAACAACGCCTACCTGGAGCGCGGCGACCTGCGCGTCGAACGTTTCGGCCGCGGTTTCGCCTGGCTCGATACCGGCACCCATGACAGCCTGATCGAAGCCTCCCAGTACGTGCAGACCATCGAGCACCGTCAGGGCCTGAAAGTCGCCTGCCTGGAAGAGATCGCCTACCAGAACGGCTGGATCGACCGTGAACAACTGCTGGTGCGCGCCAAGGCGTTCGGCAAGACAGGCTATGGCCAGTACCTGTTCAGTATCGCGGGGGAAACCAGATGAATGTGATCGCCAGCGAACTACCCGAAGTGCTCATCATCGAGCCCAAGGTATTTGGTGACGAACGTGGCTTCTTCTACGAGAGCTTCAACGCCAAGGCTTTCGAACAGGCTACCGGCATCACCGACGCCTTCGTTCAGGACAACCATTCACGCTCGCAGAAAGGCGTGCTGCGCGGCCTGCACTACCAGATCGAAAATGCCCAGGGCAAGCTGGTGCGCGTGACCGCTGGCGAAGTCCTGGACATCGCCGTCGATATCCGCCGCAGCTCGCCAACGTTCGGCAAGTGGGTAGGCGTGCGTCTGAGCGCGCAGAACAACCGTCAATTGTGGGTGCCAAAGGGCTTTGCCCATGGCTTTGTGGTGCTCAGCGACTATGCTGAGTTCCTGTACAAGACCACCGACTACTACACCCCTTCCGCCGAGCGCTGCATCCGCTGGGACGACGCGACACTGAACATCAACTGGGAGCTGCAGGATGCGCCCCAGTTGTCGGCGAAGGATCAACAAGGCAAATCTCTAGAAGAGGCTGACCTGTTCCCATGAGCCAGAAGATCCTCATCAGCGGCCAGTTCGGCCAGGTGTCGCGCGAACTGCAGCAACGCCTTGGCCAGCTTGGCGAGCTGCATGTGCTGGGCCGCGACCAGTTGGACCTGGCGCAGCCCGAGGGCATCCGCGAGGTGGTGCGCACGCTGCGCCCCACCCTGATCATCAACGCCGCCGCGCACACGGCGGTGGACCAGGCGGAAACCGAGGAAGACCTGGCATTTGCCATCAACGCGACGGCCCCCGGCATCTTTGCCGAGGAAGCCGCCGCGCTGGACATTCCCCTGATCCACTACTCCACCGACTACGTGTTCGACGGCCGCAAGGAAGGCGCCTACAACGAGGATGACGAAACCAACCCGCTGGGCGTCTATGGGCGCAGCAAGCTGGAAGGTGAGAAAGCCATTCGTTTCGTCGGTGGCAAGCACCTGATCCTGCGCACCAGCTGGGTGTATTCCCTGCACGGGCGCAACTTTCTGCTGACCATGCAGCGCCTGCTGCAGGAAAAGCCCGAGTTGCGCGTGGTGGCTGACCAGATCGGCGCGCCCACCTGGGCTGGCACCATCGCCGGTACCACCCAGGCACTCGTCGAACACTGGCTCAACGGCCAGGGCGGCCCATGGGGCACCTACCACCTGACCGCCAAGGGTGAAACCTCGTGGTTCGGCTTTGCCCAGGAAATCGGCAAGCACCTGCTGGCCCAGGACAAGCCCTGCGCCACGCTGGAGCCTATCCCTTCCAGCGCCTACCCCACCCCGGCCGTTCGCCCGCTGAACTCGCGCCTGGATTGCAGCCGCCTGGAACAGCAGTGGAACGTGCAACTGCCGAACTGGCGTGAAGCGTTGATCGAGTGCCTGGCACCCCTGGCATGACGCATAATGCGCCGGATACTCTCCGGCGCATTGGCTTCCTACATGACACCCCCACTTCCCCGCCGCCCTCGCTGGCGTAGCCTTGCCTTGCTGGCCCTGTGCCTGGCGCCGCTGCTGTGGCCGTTGCAGCACCTGGCCGAGCGCTACTACCGCAGTGAGCTAGTCAGCCAGAACCGTCAGACCCTCGACCTGTACGTGGCCAACCTGCTGGGCACGCTGCACCGCTATGAGACCTTGCCGCAAATTCTTGGTGACCTGCCCGCGCTGCGCAGCACGCTGCAATCACCCAGCGACCCGCAGGTAGTGGACCACGCCAACCGTCTGCTCAAGGACATCTGCGAGCAGACCGGCGCCGAAGTCATGTACCTGCTCGACCCCAGCGGCAATACCCTGGCTGCATCCAATTGGCAGGCCAAGGACAGCTTCGTGGGCCGCAACTTCGCCTTCCGGCCCTATTACAGCGATGCCATCGCCGGCCGCGTAGGGCGCTTCTTCGGCATGGGCACCACCTCGGGCAAGCGCGGTTACTTCTTCGCCGCCGCCGTGCACGAAGGCGCCAAGGTAGTCGGCGCGCTGGTGGTCAAGGTCGACCTGGACCACACCGAGACCCTGTGGGGCAAAACCCCGGAACAACTGGTGCTCACCGACCAGCATGGCGTGGTGATCCTGACATCGCGCCCTGAATGGCGTTTCCGCGCTACCCGGCCACTGACCGACGAAGAACACCAGGCCATCGCCTCGATCCAGCCCTACCCCACCCAAGCCCCTCAACCCCTGAGCCTGGACGAAAAAGCCTGGCTGATGCAGACCCACCCCATCGCCGAAACCGGGTGGAACGCCAGCATCCTTGCGCCTCGCGCGTTGATCGACCGCCCGGTGCGCACGGTAGTGGCGATCGGGGGTGCTGCCTTGCTGGTGGTGATGCTGCTACTGGGCCTGATGATGCAACGGCGGCGCAATTACCTGGACCGTATCGCCTTCGAGGCCAAGGCCCGTCGCGAGCTGGAAATGCGCGTGATGGAGCGCACCAGCGATCTGGAAGCGCTCAACAGCCGCCTCAAGCAGGAAGTACTGGAACGCGAGCAGGCTCAGCAGGAGCTGGTGCGGGTGCAGGACGAAGTGGTGCAGGCGGGCAAGCTGTCGGTGCTCGGCACCATGTCGGCGAGTATCAGCCACGAACTCAACCAGCCACTGGCCGCTATCCGCAGCTATGCAGAGAACGCCGAGGTACTGCTCGACCACCAACGCACCGATGACGCGCGGGGCAACCTCAAGCTGATCGGCGAACTGACCGGGCGCATGGCGTCCATCATCGCCCACCTGCGCGCCTTCGCTCGCCGCGACCGCCACGCCCTGGAAAGCGTTGCCCTGCAGCCCGCGCTGGATGATGCCCTGGCGCTGCTGGCCAAACGTCGCCGGGCCATGGCGGTGGAGCTGTTCCGTGACCTGCCGGATGCCCCCCTGTGGGTGCAGGCCGGGGAAACCCGCCTGCGTCAGGTGCTGAGCAACCTGCTGGCCAACGCCCTTGATGCCTTGACCGAAAAGGCCAACCCGCGTTGCCTGTGGATAAGCGCCGAACAGACGGCCGACGGCGTCGAGTTGCTGATCCGCGACAACGGCCCCGGCTTTACCCGCGAATCCCTGGCCCGTGCCCGCGAGCCCTTCTTCACCACCAAGACCCGTACCCAGGGCCTTGGCCTGGGGCTGGCGATCTGCGATACCCTGATGCGCGCCCTCGGCGGCGAGCTGGTATTGGCCAACCACCCGCAAGGCGGCGCACAACTGACCGTGCGCCTGCGTAGCGCGCCACCAGGCGTCAACCTTCAACCGCCAGAGGATCCCTCCGCATGACCACGGTTTCCGCCATCGACAGCCAGACACAGGTAGTACTGATCGATGACGACCCTCACCTGCGTCAGGCCCTGAGCCAGACCCTGGACCTGGCCGGCCTGAAAATTCTGCCGCTGGGTGACGCCAATGGTCTGGCCGAGCGTATCGAACGCGACTGGCCTGGCGTGGTGGTCAGCGACATCCGCATGCCAGGGCTGGACGGCCTGGCGTTGCTGCAGCAACTGCATGCTCAGGACAGCGAGCTGCCGGTGTTGCTGATCACCGGCCACGGCGATGTGCCGTTGGCGGTGCAGGCCATGCGCGCTGGCGCCTACGACTTCCTGGAAAAACCCTTTGCCAGCGACGCGCTGCTGGACAGCGTGCGCCGTGCCCTGGCACTGCGCCGCCTGGTCCTGGACAACCGCAGCCTGCGCCTGGCGCTCAGTGACCGTCACGAGTTGAGCGCACGGCTGGTGGGCCAGTCGCCGTCGATCCTGCGCCTGCGCCAGCAGATCGGGGCCTTGGCCGCGACCAAGGCCGACGTGCTGATCCTGGGTGAAACCGGCGCCGGCAAAGAAGTAGTGGCCCGGGCGCTGCATGACCTCTCCAGCCGCCGCAACGGCCCCTTCGTGGCCATCAACGCCGGGGCACTGGCCGAGTCGGTGGTGGAAAGCGAACTGTTCGGCCACGAGCCAGGGGCCTTCACCGGGGCGCAGAAGCGCCGTATCGGCAAGTTCGAATTTGCCAACGGCGGCACGCTGTTTCTCGATGAGATCGAAAGCATGAGCCTGGACGTACAGGTCAAGCTGCTGCGCCTGCTGCAAGAGCGCGTGGTCGAGCGCCTGGGCGGCAACCAGCTGATCCCGCTGGATATCCGCATTATCGCCGCCACCAAGGAAGACCTGCGCCAGGCCGCCGACCAGGGCCGTTTCCGTGCCGACCTCTACTACCGCCTGAACGTCGCCTCGCTGCGCATTCCGCCGCTGCGCGAACGTGGTGAGGATGCCCTTATTCTGTTCGAGCATTTCGCCACCGCCGCCAGCGACCGCCACGGCCTGCTGCCCAACCAGCTGCAACCCGGGGAGCGCGCCATGCTGATGCGCCACGGCTGGCCCGGCAATGTGCGTGAACTGCAGAACGCCGCCGAGCGGTTCGCCCTGGGCCTTGACCTGGAGCTTGAGAGCCACGTCACGGCATCACATCAGCCGGCCCCCGTGCCCATGACCGGCAGCCTGAGCGAACAGGTGGAAAGCTTCGAGCGTGCGCTGATTGCCGCGGAAATGGCCAGGCACCACAACTCCATGCGCAGCCTGGCCGAAGCACTGGGCATCCCGCGCAAGACCCTGCACGATAAACTGCGCAAACACGGCCTGACCTTTGCCGCCGCCGACGAGGGAGATGCCTGAGACCATGAACCAGGATTGCATTGAATTGCAGGCCATCCTGCACCACGACATCCCCCTGACCCGCGACATGGGCCTGACAGTGCGCGGCTGGCAGGGCAGCGCCTTGCGCCTGCATCTACCCCTGGCACCCAACGTCAACCACAAGAGCACCATGTTTGGTGGCAGCCTGTATTGCGGTGCCGTGCTGGCGGGCTGGGGCTGGTTGCACCTGCGCTTGCGCGAGGCGGGCGTCGAGGGCGGGCATATCGTGATTCAGGAAGGGCAGATCAGCTATCCGTTGCCGGTCACCGGGGATGCCGAGGCGGTATGCGAGGCCCCGGATGAGAAGACTTGGAAGCGCTTCGTGGCGATGTGGCAGCGGTATGGGCGGGCGCGGCTGGAGCTCAGGACCTACCTGGTGAACCAGGGAAGCCGTGAGCAGGCTGTTACGTTCACGGGCCAGTACGTTCTGCACCGGTAGCGGTGCGCCGTTCCCACAGGGCCGCATGAGCCTTGTGGAACCCCTGCAGGACCGGGCGAAGCGCGGGAAAACGGCGACGCCTTACTCAGACCCTGGCCAACCGTAACAAGGTCTCACGCCAAGCCGCCTGGGCCGGCAACGCCAGGAAAAAGGTATTGAGCAACGACTCCCGTGCCGGGTAAGTAAACGCCTGCCCCTCGATATCCAGGACTTCACCGCCAGCACCCTCCAGCACCCCTTGAGCGGCCGCGGTATCCCATTGCGAGGTGGGCGCCAGCCGCGGGTAGCAATCAGCCGCCCCCTCAGCCAGCAAGCAGAACTTCAACGAGCTGCCAACGCTGGCAAGTGCCAGTTTCCCCTGGCTATCGGCCAACCCCGCCAGCAAACGCTCCTGCTCCGGGCTGGAATGCCGGCGGCTGGCCACCACGGTAAACGCTTCACCTGCTGGCGGCTGATTGCGTACCCGAATTTCTTCCGGCGCCTGGCCGGCCCTGGCACGCCAGGCCCCCAGCCCCGCGCCACCGTAGTAGCAGCAACCATCGGTAGGCGTGGATACCACCCCGAACACCACGCGGCCCTGGTCGATCAGGGCGATGTTGACGGTGAACTCTTCACTGCCGGAAATGAACTCCTTGGTGCCGTCCAGCGGGTCTACCAGCCACCAGCGGGTCCAGCGCTGGCGCTCGGCCAGGGAGATACCGCAGTCCTCTTCCGACAGAATCGGGATGGTGGCATCCAGCGCCTGCAGGCCCGCGACAATAACGTGGTGCGCGGCCAGGTCGGCGGCAGTCACGGGCGAATCGTCCGCCTTGGAGGTCACCGCCACATCGGCGCGCCAGAACGGCAGGATGGCCTCGCCAGCCTTGTGTGCCAGTTCGATCACGCCCGGCAGCAACGGGTGGGGAAAGGTCATAGGGTAAATGCTCCACGCTGGATCAGCAGGTCACGGGCCAGGTACAGGGCGGCAAGCGCCCGGCCCTCGGAAAATTGCGGGTGGGTGGCCAGGGCCGACAGCTCGCGCAGGTTGACCTTGTCCAGCCCCATGGGCTCGGGCTCGTCACCTTCCAGGCGCTCTTCGTAGAGGTCGGTGGCCAGCACCACCTGGATCTTCTGGCTCATGTAGCCCGGTGACAACGACAGCTCGGTCAAGTGCTCCAACTGGTGGGCACCGAAACCGGCTTCCTCTTTCAGCTCCCGGTTCGCCGCGGCCAGCACGTCTTCGCCGGGTTCGATCAAACCCTTGGGCAAGGACAGCTCATAGGCATCGGTGCCGCCGCAATACTCTTCGATCAGCACCGCGTGTTCGGCGTCGAGCATGGCCACGATCATCACTGCGCCGTAACCGTTACCGCGCCCCACCAACCGCTCATAGGTGCGCTCCACGCCGTTGGAAAAGCGCAGTTGCACCTCCTCGACCCGGAACAGACGGCTATTGGCTACAATTTCGCGGGCAAGAACGGTGGGTTTCTGGCGCATGGGGCGGCTCCTTGGCGTGAACGGGTTACTATACCGTGGCTTGGCGGCGCAAATGCCATTCTTGTCCACTTACAGCCTGAGAATCTTTGGTATGCAAGCCATAACCTGGCGCGATATAGACACAGTCCTGCTGGACATGGACGGCACCCTGCTGGACCTGCATTACGACAACCATTTCTGGCTGGAGCACCTGCCCCAGCGCTATGCCGAAACCCACGGCGTAAGCCGGGCGATGGCGGAAATGGAGATGCGGCCACTGTTCGAAAAGAACGCCGGCACACTGAACTGGTACTGCCTGGACTTCTGGAGCACCGAGCTGCGCCTGCCAATACGCGACCTGAAGCTGGAAACCGCGCACCTGATCGCCCTGCGCGCCCACGCCGACACCTTTCTGGCCGCCGTGCGCCAGGCCGGCAAGCGGGTGGTCCTGATCACCAATGCCCACCGTGACTCGCTGTCGGTGAAGCTTGAGCGTGTGGCGCTGGCTCCCTATTTCGAACGCTTGATCAGCTCCCATGACTATGGCTTTCCCAAGGAGAGCCAGAACTTCTGGAGCGCGCTGCAGGACGATATCGCCTTCGACCCGGCCCGCAGCCTGTTCATCGACGACACCCTGGCCATTCTGCGCAGTGCCCGTACCTTCGGTATCGCCCATCTTCTGGCCGTGCGCGAGCCTGATAGCCGCAAAGGCCCCAAGGACACCGAAGAATTCAGCGCAGTGGACAGCTACCTGGAACTGCTCCAGGGGTTGTGACTGATCGAAGCGGTCTATGACGGCATCGGCACAGGCAACTGGACGGCATACCGGCCAGGGGCATAGGCTTGTGGCAATCTCCACGCCGGTACCGCGCCATGAATACGCCCGCCCTGGATCTTGCCGCGCCCGCGGCCAGCCAGACCTACAGCTACCAGAACCTGGACCAGGGCGACGAAGCCAGCACCGCGCTGGCCGAGGAAGTGGCGTTGGCCATTGCCTACAACGGCATCAGCCAGGCCGTGATGCTGGTCAGCCCCACTGACCTGGAAGACTTTATCGTCGGTTTCAGCATGGGCAGCGGCATCATCGCTTCGGCGGACGAGATCTATGACCTGAAACTCAGCGGCTGTGGCTCGGCCATGCAGGCTGAAGTGGAAATCTCCAGCCGTGCTTTCTGGAACCTCAAGGACCAGCGGCGCCAGTTGGCCGGCACCAGTGGCTGCGGGCTGTGTGGCGTGGAAGCGGTGGAGCAGGCCTTGCCAGAGCTGGACGTGTTGCCTGGCGCGCCGCTGCCGCCCATACAGTGGCTCGATGGCCTGCGCCAGCGTATCAGCCAGTTCCAGCCCCTCGGCCAGCATTGCGGCGCGGTACACGCGGCGGTGTTCATGGACGGGCAAGGCGAACTGCTGATGGGCCGCGAAGACATTGGCCGCCACAATGCCCTGGACAAGCTGATCGGCGGCCTTGTTCGCCAACAGATCAATACCCGGGGTGGGTTGGCGATCGTCACTAGCCGTTGCAGCCTGGAGTTGATCCAGAAGGTGCTGCGCGCCGGCATTCAGACCCTGGTCAGCCTGTCATCGCCCACGGGGTTGGCGCTGCAGTGGGCGCGGCGGCACAACTTGAACCTGATTCATCTTCCGCAGAAAAACGGGCCGCGTGTGTACAGCGCTTCCACAGTGCTCGGGAGCTGATTTTCTTCAGCTTCTTCATGTGGAAAAAGCCTGCGAAAAAGGCCTTTTCATTGCTGAAAAGGCCTTCCCGAAGTACATCTGACCGAGCAAAACTCATAAAGTTTCATCTTGAAAACAATGAGTTATCGAATTGTGTACAAGTCGTGTTATTCGTCGGTTTTTCATTGTCAGCCATGTTACAGAGCCTCAGGATCGCGCCGTCATTCCACTGAGACTTTGTCTATGAAGTACACCTCGATTCTCTTGTTGTCCCTGAGCCTGGTCAGCGGCTTCGCGTCGGCTGGCGGCACTGCAGAAGCAGGTATCGGCGGCGCATTGGGTGGGGTACTGGGCGCAGCTGTCGGCCAGCAGCTGGGCGGCAGCACCGGCGCGGCCATCGGTGCCGGCCTGGGTGGTGCTGGTGGTGCCGCGGTAGGCGCCAACAAGCACAGCCGTGGCCAGGCAGCCATTGGCGGTGGCCTGGGCGCGGCAGGCGGCAACGTGCTTGGCCATAGCGTGGGCGGCAGCACCGGCGGCCTGATCGGCGCGGCAGCAGGGGGTGGCGCGGGGGGCGCGCTGGGTAACTACATGGGCAACGAAAGCAACCGTGAGGCGCATAGCCGCGGGCACTACGACGACCGTCGCAACTACCGCGGCCATGACCGTCGCCACTGGGACCACCGCGACCGTCGCGACTGGCACCGCCGTTAAGCCCTGAGGGGTCCCGGCCCTGCAGGGGTGGCGAATCAGAGTAGCCGCTGCAGGGCCTCGCGCAGGTTGGCCGGGATCGGCACCGGCTGGTTGCTGGCGCGGTCGACGAACACATGCACGAAGCGCCCCGCCGCACAGGCCTCGGCTTCATCGGCCTTGAACACCGCCAGCTCGTATTGCACCGAACTGTTGCCCAGCTTGCCCACCCGCAGGCCTATCTCGATGCGTTCGGGAAAGGCGATGGAAGCAAAGTAGTCGCACGATGAACTGACTACGAAACCCACTATTGCGCCATCATGAATGTCCAACCCACCCTGTTCGATCAGGTAGGTGTTCACCGCCGTGTCGAAGAAGCTGTAGTAGGTGACGTTGTTGACGTGGCCATACACGTCGTTGTCATGCCAGCGCGTGATGATCGGCTGAAAGTGCCGGTAGTCCTCGCGCTGGGGCATTGCTTCGCTCATCCGTGGTTCACCTGTGCAAAAGTACCGCCCTCGCGGGCCAGGCGGCTGATCAGTTCAGCCGGCTGCCAATGCTCGCCGAAGCGCCCCTTGAATTCCAGCAGGCGTCGCTCGATCTCGGCCAACCCCTGCTTGTCGGCCCAGGCCATGGGGCCGCCACCTTCCTTGGGAAACCCGTAACCGTTGAGGTACACCAGGTCGATGTCGTGGGCCGACTGGGCGATGCCCTCCTGCAGGATCTTCGCCCCTTCGTTGACCAGCGCCAGCACACAGCGGTCGACGATCTCCTCGGCACCGATGGCGCGGCGGTCGTAGCCCATGCCATGACTGACACCGACCACCAGGGCGTCGACCTCGTCGTCGTGCTCGGCCTGACGGCTGTCCTGTTCGTAGTGGTAATACCCGTCACCACTTTTCTGGCCGAAACGGCCCATCTCGCAGAGGCGGTTGTCGACCTGCACCTCAGGTGCATCCATGCCTTTGCCCGACATTTGCCGCGTACGCCATTCCAGGTCGATGCCCACCACGTCGTACATGCGGAAAGGCCCCATGGCGAAGCCGAAGCCCTGCAGCGCCGAGTCCACCTCAAACGGCAGCGAACCTTCCAGCAGCATCATCCGCGCCTCTTTGGCGTAAGGGTGCAACATGCGGTTGCCAATGAAGCCGTGGCAATTCCCGGACACCACACTGACCTTGCCCATGCGCTCGCCCAGCGCCAGGCCTGCTTGCAACACTTCAGGGGAGGTCTTGGCGCCCCGCACCACTTCCAGCAGCTTCATGATGTGCGCGGGGCTGAAGAAATGCAGGCCCAGGACCTGTTCGGGACGGCTGGTGACCGCAGCGATGGCATCGATGTCCAGCGCCGAGGTGTTGCTGGCCAGGATGGCGCCGGGCTTGAGCAGCCGGTCCAGCTCGCGAAAGATCTGTTGCTTGAGTTCGAGGTTTTCGTACACGGCCTCGATCACCAGGTCCACGTCGAAAATCGCCGGGTAATCGGCAACCTTAATAATGCGCGCCAAGCGCCTGTCCGCCTCGGCCCGGTCGATTCGGCCTTGCTCGACGTTGTGGGTCCAGGTGTGCCCGACGGTTTCCAGCGCCTGGTTGAGCATCTGCGGATTGGTGTCCATCCATTTGACCTGGATGCCGGCAGCGGCCAGGCACATCACGATGCCCCGCCCCATGGTTCCGGCCCCGATCACGGCGGCGCGCTGAATGTCGTAGGTGCTTTGGCTCATGGCAGATCCTCTGATGAAGGTAGCTGGGCAATCCACAAACCATAGAACAGCGGGGGCGGGTTTTGAACTTTATTCGTGTGATGGGGGTTATTCAGGGGGTGAATCGGTACGGGGCGACAGCCTATCGAGCGCACAAAAAAACCGCCCCGGAGGGCGGTTTTTTTCAGACCACTGCTATTACAGCTGCGGACCGGCGTTACGGATGGCGTCGCTCACCTCGAACTTCTTGAAGTTCTCGATGAACAGCTTGGCCAGGCCCTTGGCGGCTTCGTCGTAGGCAGCGTGGTCAGCCCAGGTGTTGCGCGGGTTGAGCAGCACGGTGTCGACGCCTGGAACGGCTTTTGGCACGTCCAGGTTGATGGTGCCCAGGTGCTCGGTTTCCGCGCCAATCAGAGCACCGCTCTGAATGGCCGCGATCACGCCACGGGTGGTAGGGATGTTGAAGCGCTTGCCCACGCCGTAGCCACCACCGGTCCAGCCGGTGTTGACCAGGTACACCTTGGAGTTGAAGCCACGGATACGCTTGATCAGCAGTTCGGCGTACTCGCCAGCCGGGCGCGGGAAGAACGGCGCGCCGAAGCAGGTGGAGAAGGTCGACTTGATACCGGCGCCCGAGCCCATTTCAGTGGAGCCCACCAGTGCGGTGTAACCCGACAGGAAGTGATACGCGGCCTGCTCTTCGCTGAGGATGGACACTGGCGGCAGCACGCCGGTCAGGTCGCAGGTCAGGAAGATAACGGCATTGGGCTCGCCACCGAGGTTTTTCGGTGCGCGCTTTTCGATCAGCTCGCGCGGGTAAGCGGCGCGGCTGTTCTGGGTCAGGCTGTCGTCGGCGTAGTCGGCTTTCTTGGTGACCGGGTCCAGGACCACGTTCTCCAGAACAGCGCCGTGCTGGATGGCTTTCCAGATGACGGGCTCGTTCTTCTCGGACAGGTCGATGCACTTGGCGTAGCAGCCGCCTTCGATGTTGAAGACAACGCCTTCGCCCCAGCCGTGCTCGTCGTCGCCGATCAGGTAACGGCTTTCGTCAGCCGACAGGGTGGTCTTGCCGGTGCCCGACAAGCCGAAGAACAAGGTGACGTCGCCGTCTTCGCCCATGTTGGCCGCGCAGTGCATTGGCAGTACGTCGGCAGCCGGCAGCAGGAAGTTCTGCACCGAGAACATGGCTTTCTTCATCTCGCCGGCGTAACGCATGCCAGCGATCAGTACTTTCTTGGCGGCAAAGTTGATGATCACAGTGCCGTCGGAGTTGGTGCCATCACGCTCTGGTTCGCACACGAACCAAGGGGCGTTCATGACTTGCCATTCCTGCTTGGCGCCCGGGTTGTAGCTTTCCGGGTTGATGAACAGGCAACGGCCGAACAGGTTGTGCCAGGCAGTCTCGGTGGTCATCTTGACGGCCAGGTAGTGCGCTTCGTCAGAGCCTACGTGAACGTGGGAGACAAAACGCTCGCGCTCGCCCAGGTAGGCGGCAACGCGGTCCCACAGGGCGTCGAACTTGTCGGCGGGGAACTTGCGGTTGATCGGGCCCCAGGCGATGGCGTCCTGGGTGGAGGCTTCTTCGACGATAAAGCGGTCAACCGGCGAACGACCGGTACGGTGACCTGTTTTCACGACCAGCGCGCCGGTATCGGCGAGCTCGCCTTCACCGCGCTTCAGGGCTTCTTGTACCAGCTCATCGATGCTCAGATCGGTGTACACGGTGTTATTAGCTTGCGTCATGAGGTTCCCCGTCGGCCAAGGGCCGAGTACTCCAAACGTTTTGTAGTAGAGACAAAAAAACTACTACAGCTCTAAAAGTGGGCCGGATTATGCCAGAAACGTCCAGAAAAAGTAGAGGCCTCCTGTCGAAACGGCGACAACCCGACGCTACTGGCATGATCCTGCTTAACTTAAACGTTTCAGTGACGGGTATCTGACGGGACCTCCAGACCCCCACCGGCGAACAGCTGGGTAACTTCAGTGCTATCAAAGAGATAGCGCTGGCTGCAGAACTGGCAATCGATCTCGATCACACCGCCACGTTCGGCCACCAATGCCTGGGCATCGGCTTCGCCAAGGCTGATCAAAGCACGGGAAGAGCGCTCTCGCGAGCAACTGCAATTGAAGCGCAGCGGTTGCACATCGAACAGGCGCACGGCCTGGTCATGGTAAAGGCGGTGCAACACGGTCTCGTTATCCAGCCCCAGCAGCTCTTCAGCGGTGAGGGTACCGGCCAGCACGGTTGCGTCCTGCCAGCTGGCTTCGCGCTCCTCGGCATCTTTCAGCTTGTCGGCCGGCAGTTGCTGCAACAGCATGCCGCGAGCACGGGAACCGTTGGCGTGCAGCCAGAACCGCGTGCCCAACTGCTCGGAAACCTTGAAGTAGTTGGTGAAACACTCCGACAGGTCGGCGCCGTCCAATTCGACGATGCCCTGGTAGCGCTGACCCTTGTTTGGGTCTACGGTCATTGCCAGCACACCGTTGGGCATCAGGTCGGCCAGGGTCGCGCCCGCAGGAATGGCATCGGCTTCATAGCGCGCCAGGCCGCGGATATCGCGCTCGCTGGAGCACTCGATCATCAGCAACGGCACCGGGCCGTCGGAGCGAGCCTGAAGAATGAGCAGCCCGTCGAACTTCAGGGTGCCGACCAGCAATGCCGCGGCCGCCATGAACTCACCCAGCAGCTGGGCCACCGGTTCCGGGTAGGGGTGCTTGGCCAGTACTTCGGCGTAGCTGCGCTCAAGCGAGACCATCTCACCACGAATGTCGCATTCGTCGAAGATGAAACGTTGGGTGTAATCGGTATCCGGTGTGTCGTGCATAGGAGTCTGGGTATCTGATAATAGTGACAAGATGTTTACAAGGGCCTATAAAAGCCCGTTTTAGAGCACCAGCCTGGTGCGGATCACTCTGTCTGACATAGAGGTATCTTATGAACAAACCCGCACTGTTCCAAGCAAGGTGGAACGTACGAGGGCTGCTGCTGTGTAATCTAGTACCGCTGGCGCTGATTGGGCTGTGGTTGCTGCCGTCCGGTCATGCGCTGTTCACGTCTTTCGACGAATGGCTGTTCCACCTGCTCAACCAGCCATTGGCGGACCACACCGTGTGGCGTTCGATATGGGCAGTGGCAAGCATGCGCCCGTTCGACATCATCGTCGGGTTGATCCTGCTGTCCCTGCTGATTCGCGGTGACTGGGTGATCGAGGCGATCCATGCGCGTCAGGCAACCATCGCCTTCGTGTCGATGCTGATACTGCTGCTGGTCATCCGGGCGGTGTTCGACAAGGTCTGCGATGCCATGGGTTGGCAACATCACAGCCCGTCGCTGGTACTGCCCGATGCCATCAAGCTGGGCGACCTGTACCCCAACATCAACCCGCACCTGGAACTCAAGGACGGCTCGAACCAGAGCTTCCCTGGCGACCACGCCTCGGTGTTGCTGATCTGGGGCATGTTCATGAGCATTTTCGCTCGCCGGTTCGGCCAGTATTTCGTGATCTGGGGGCTGGTGCTGCTGTTTTCAATGCCACGCCTGGTCGCTGGCGCCCATTGGGGGCAGGATGACTACATCGGTGGCGTGGCCATGGCCCTGCTGGCGCTGGGCTGGGGCTATTACACCCCGTTCGCCGCCTGCGTCTCGACCTGGTTGCTGCGCGTGACCCAGCCGCTGTTCAAAGTGTTGCAGCGTATTCCGCTGGTACGCTGCCTGAGCGTGGTCAGCGCTTAAGACTCGCTGTGGAACTGATGGAGCTGCCGACGCTGTTTCTTGGTCGGCCGCCCATCGGTGGTCACACCCAGCGACCCCGCCTTGCGCAACTGCGCTGCCTCTTCCCGCTTGGCCACGCTCTGTGGCGTTTCCTCATATAGCTGCTGTGCTTCGGGCGCCCCACGGCGCACTACCGAGAGTGCCTTGACCACCACCGTGCGCTCGTCGAAGCCGGTGCGCAACTGGAATTCATCCCCCACCCTGGGCTCTTTGCCCGGCTTGCAGCGCTCGCCCCGGCAATGCACCTTGCCGCTTTCTATGGCGGCCTTGGCCAAAGCACGCGTTTTGTAGAAACGCGCTGCCCACAGCCATTTGTCCAGACGAACCTTGTCGTCCTCTTCCTGTTTTTGTGCCACTGCGATACCTCAACTCAGGAATTTAATGGAACTGTACTACCGTGCCTGTCGGATGCAAGGTCGGACGCCCGACGGGTCAGTTCAAGGTAGGCCCGACGGAGGCAGGGATGAACGAAATCTTCAGGTTGTTACTCAATATCTATCGCCATTTGCACCGGTTTCTGCGTGAATACCGCGCTTTGCGCGTCACGTCGTTCCGCGCTCCGTTACCGGCGGCTATGCTGGGGTTGAATTTGCCCCTGCCCGGCGCGCCGTGGAGCGTGGGCCGACCGGAAACCTTTTATCGTCGGTTGCCCTTTTGAAAACATTTGATCATTTGACCGTTATCGGCCTGCGCGAGTGGGTGGCGCTCCCCGACCTGGGGGTCGCCGGCCTGCGTGCCAAGATCGATACCGGCGCCAGCACCTCAAGCCTGCACGCTACGGAAATAGAGCCGTTCGAGCGCAATGGCGAAAAGTGGGTGCGTTTCAATGCCCACCTGGGCTCCGTGGTGCAACTGCGCCACCGGCGCTGCGAAGCACCGCTGGTGGCAATGAAGACCATCAAGAGCTCCAACGGCCACGCACAGACCCGCTACGTCATCCGCACCACCCTGGCGCTGGGCGACCGGGTGTGGGATGTGGAATTTACCCTGGCCTGCCGCAAGGCGATGCGTTATCGCCTGCTGCTGGGCTCCAAAGCCCTGGTGCATGGCCAACTGGTGGTCAACCCAGGCGTTACCTACGTTCAAGACAAGCCGGTGTTCCCGGCCTCTACTACCTCTTCCACAGGTGTTGCATGAAGATCGCTGTGCTGTCGCGGAACCCGCGTCTGTATTCCACCCGCCGCCTGGTTGAAGCCGGGGTCGCTCGCGGGCATGAAATGGTAGTGATCGATACCTTGCGCGCCTACATGAACATCGCCAGCCACAAGCCGCAGATCCATTACCGCGGCAAACCGCTGGAAGGCTTCGACGCAGTGATTCCACGCATCGGCGCCTCGGTGACTTTCTATGGCTGCGCGGTGTTGCGCCAGTTCGAAATGATGGGGGTGTACCCGCTCAACGAGTCGGTGGCCATCGCCCGTTCCCGCGACAAGCTGCGCTCGCTGCAGTTGCTGTCGCGCCGCGGCATCGGCCTGCCGGTGACAGGGTTCGCTCACTCCCCCGATGATATTCCCGACCTGATCCAGATGGTCAACGGCGCACCGCTGGTGATCAAGGTACTGGAAGGCACCCAGGGCATCGGCGTGGTGCTGTGCGAAACCACCAAGGCGGCCGAATCGGTGATCGAGGCCTTCATGGGCCTGAAGCAGAACATCATGGTGCAGGAATACATCAAGGAAGCCGGTGGCGCCGACATTCGCTGCTTCGTGGTGGGTGACAAGGTCATCGCCTCGATGAAGCGTCAGGCCAAACCGGGTGAATTCCGCTCAAACTTGCACCGCGGCGGCAGCGCCAGCCTGATCAAGATCACCCCCGAAGAGCGCATGACCGCCATTCGCGCGGCCAAGGTCATGGGCTTGAGCGTGGCTGGCGTGGATATCCTGCGCTCCAACCACGGGCCGCTGGTGATGGAAGTGAACTCCTCGCCAGGGCTGGAAGGTATTGAAGTGACCACCGGCAAGGACGTGGCCGGGATGATCATCGAGCACCTGGAGAAGAACGGCGGGCCCAATCAGACCAGGACCAAGGGCAAAGGCTGATCCAGTACCGTTTGGAATCAGGCGACGCGCACCGTCAGGTGGCGTCGCGGGGCAGCATCAGGCCCAGCGGCAAGCGCACTCGCGCTTCCAGCCCGCCACCCGAGCGGTTGCGCAGTTCGACGTTGCCGCCATGCATGGCGGCAATGCGCTTCACGATGGCCAGGCCCAACCCGGTGCCCTTGCCACTGCGCGCACGGTCGCCGCGAATGAACGGGTCGAAAATACTCGCCAGCTCTTCTTCCGGAATACCCGCACCCCGGTCCAGCACGCTGAGCACCACATAAGGCGCGCTGTTGTCCCCCGATACATAGGCCGCCACTTCCACGCCATCACCCGCATGGTGCAGGGCATTGCCAATCAGGTTGGTCAGCAAGCGCTTCATCGAGACCCGGCGCAACGGGAACGGCGGTATCGGCTCCAGGCACAGGCGCACCTGCTCGTGGGGTTGATTGAACGGCGCCACGGCTTCCTCGACCAACTGCGCCAGGTCGACCTCCTCGATGGCCTCGTCGCGGCCATCCCGGATGAAGGCCAGGAACTGGTCGAGAATCGCGTCCATGTCTTCGATGTCCCGCTGCATGTCCGCGGCCAGGTCGCTGCTGGGGTCCATGAACTCGGTGGACAGGCGCAGTCGGGTCAATGGCGTGCGCAGGTCGTGGGAAACCCCCGCCAGCATCAACTCACGCTCGCGCCCCGCCTGTTCGACATCCTCGGCCATCTGGTTGAATGCCTTGTACACCTCGGTCATCTCGCTGGGCGTGTCACTGACTGGCAGGCGCACACTGCGCCCCTGCCCCAGTTGCCGGGCGGCGAATACCAGGCGCTTGAGTGGCTGGTTGAGCTGGCGTACGAAGATCCACGCCGATGCCGTGGACAGCAACCCGATGGCCAGGAACCAGCCCAGCACGCTCCAGATCTTCTGCCCGCGCAAAGGATGCGGGTACAGCGGCACCTTCAGCCAGCCAGCCCCCAGGCTTGGCGCCCGTACCCACAAGGCAGGTGGGGCGTGCACACGCAGGCGTACCTCGGTGTCCTCACCCAGTTCGGCCTGCATCTGTCGCTGGTAGATCTCGCTGTAGGGCCAGTGCTGTTCGCCTTCGGGCACACCGCCACCCACCACGCGGATCAGGCCAGCGGCATCGGCGATGCGTTCACGGTCATCTTCGTCGGCGGCCCAATAGGCACGCAGGGTCAGCGCCACACCATGGCTGTATTGCCGGTCCACCAGCACGTCCTCGTTCATCAACAGATAAACCAGGGTCAGCGCCTTGGAGAACAGCACGACGATCAGCACCAGCCACAGCGTGCGGGCGAAAAAGCTCTGGGGAAACCAAACCGGGGTTTTCATAAACAACAGCCATAAACATCGCAGGAACGAGCGCCGCTCGCGCAGGTTGCGGATAACGAGCCTTCCGGGCCATCGCGCCGGAACGGCTCGCTCCTACAAATGCCCCATCACTTGCTGTTGCCGTCCGGCACGAACACGTAACCCACGCCCCACACGGTCTGGATGTAGCGCGGCTTGGACGGGTCGGGCTCGATCATACGACGCAGGCGGGAAATCTGTACATCGATGGATCGCTCCAGCGCGTCCCACTCGCGGCCGCGGGCCAGGTTCATCAATTTGTCGCGGGTCAGCGGCTCGCGGGCGTGCATGACCAGAGCCTTGAGCACGGCGAACTCGCCGGTGGTCAGCATGTGCACTTCGTCGCCACGCTTGAGCTCGCGGGTGGCCAGCGACAGGGAATAGTCGCCGAAGGTGACCACCTCGTCCTCGCTGGCCGGGGCGCCGGGCACCGGGGCGACACGGCGGAACAGCACCGCCTTGATACGCGCCACCAGCTCGTGGGGGTTGAATGGTTTGCCCAGGTAGTCGTCGGCGTGCTCCAGCCCGCGGATGCGGTCCTGGTCGTCACCCTTCGCGGTGAGCATGATCACCGGGATGGGGTTGGCCTTCTCGCGACGCAGGCGCGCGGCGGCCGTGAGGCCGTCTTCGCCGGGCAGCATCAGGTCGAGCACGATCAGGTTGTAGGACTCGCGCGCCAACAGGCGGTCCATTTCCTTGGTGTCCCCCACGGCGCGGACATTGAAGTCGGTGTTTTCGGTGAGGAAGCGCACCAGCCGATCCCGGATGACCTGATCGTCGTCAACAATCAGAATCTTTGGTGCTTGTGCAGTACTGCTCATGGCTTACTCCTGTGATCTCGGCGTGCATTATGGCGCAGCTGCCGAAACAGTGTGCTGTGTGCATTGTTAGCAGATTTTACCTGGGTTGCCATGGCAGACACGCCGACAGGTGACTTTGCCATCATGCCCCAACCCGGAATCGCTGGTTATAATGCGCCCCTTTCAGGCCGGGCGTGCCCGGCGGCTCTGCATTCACAATTGGTCAGGTGGTCTTATGGACAGCATCAACAGCCGCATCGCCGCAGAACTCGGCGTACGCCCACAGCAGGTCGAAGCGGCCGTGGCTCTTTTGGATGAAGGCTCCACGGTGCCTTTCATCGCCCGCTATCGGAAGGAAGTGACCGGGAGCCTGGACGACACCCAACTGCGCAACCTGGAAGAACGCCTGCGCTACCTGCGCGAACTCGATGACCGCCGCGCCAGCATTCTGGCCAGCATCGAGGAGCAGGGCAAACTGACCCCGGAGCTGGCCCGCGACATCAACCTCGCCGACACCAAGACCCGCCTCGAAGACCTTTACCTGCCCTATAAACAGAAACGCCGCACCAAGGGCCAGATCGCCCTGGAAGCCGGCCTGGGCGAGCTGGCCGATGGCCTGCTGGCCGACCCGATGCTGACGCCCGAATCCGAGGCCGCCCGTTTCGTCAGCGCCGACAAGGGCGTGGCCGACACCAAGGCCGCCCTGGAAGGCGCCAAGTACATTCTCATGGAGCGCTTCGCCGAAGACGCCAAGCTGCTGGACAAGCTGCGCAACTTCCTCAAGCAGGAAGCCACCATCAGTGCCCGCGTCGTGGCGGGCAAGGAGGAGGAAGGCGCCAAGTTCCGCGACTACTTCGAACATGACGAGCCGCTAAAGAGCATGCCCTCGCACCGCGCCCTGGCGATTTTCCGTGGCCGCAATGAAGGCGTGCTCAGCTCGACGCTGAAAGTCGGCGATGAAGCGCCGGGCACCCTGCACCCGTGCGAAATGATGATCGGCGAGCATTTCGCCCTGAAAAACCAGAACCGCCCTGCCGACAAGTGGTTGGGTGAGGTAGTGCGCTGGACCTGGAAGGTCAAGCTGTATACCCACCTGGAAACCGACCTGTTCGGCGAGCTGCGCGACGGTGCCGAGGCCGAAGCCATCAACGTCTTCGCTCACAACCTGCACGACCTGCTGCTGGCCGCCCCTGCCGGCCCGCGCGCCACCCTGGGCCTGGACCCGGGCCTGCGCACCGGCTGCAAGGTGGCCGTGGTCGACGCCACCGGCAAGGTGCTGGACACCGCCACCGTCTACCCTCACGTACCGCACAACAAATGGGACCAGACCATCGCTGTGCTGGCCGCCCTGTGCGCCAAGCACTCGGTGGACCTGATCGCCATCGGCAACGGCACCGCCAGCCGCGAGACCGATAAGCTGGCCGCCGACCTGATCAAGAAATACCCAGGCCTGAAGATGACCAAGGTCATGGTCTCCGAAGCCGGGGCATCGGTGTATTCGGCCTCGGAACTGGCGGCCAAGGAATTCCCGGACCTGGACGTGTCTATCCGTGGCGCCGTGTCCATTGCCCGCCGCCTGCAAGACCCGCTGGCAGAACTGGTGAAGATCGACCCCAAGTCCATCGGTGTCGGCCAGTACCAGCATGACGTTTCGCAACTCAAGCTGGCCCGTGGCCTGGACGCCGTGGTCGAGGACTGCGTGAACGCCGTGGGCGTGGACGTGAACACCGCGTCGGTCGCCCTGTTGGCCCGCATTTCGGGGCTCAACAGCACCCTGGCGCAGAACATCGTTGCCCACCGTGACGAGAACGGCGCCTTCAAGACCCGCGCGGCGCTGAAGAAAGTCAGCCGCCTGGGCGAGAAAACTTTCGAGCAGGCCGCAGGCTTCCTGCGCGTGATGAATGGCGACAACCCGCTGGATGCCTCGGCGGTCCACCCTGAAGCCTACCCGCTGGTACAGCGCATCGCCGCCGAAACCGACCGCGATATTCGCTCGCTGATCGGCGACAGCGCCTTCCTCAAGCGCCTGGACCCGAAGAAGTTCACCGACGAGACCTTCGGCCTGCCGACCGTCACCGACATCCTCCAGGAACTGGACAAGCCCGGCCGCGACCCGCGCCCGGAGTTCAAGACTGCCGCCTTCCAGGATGGTGTCGAAGACCTCAAGGACCTGGAACCCGGCATGATCCTCGAAGGTGTGGTGACCAACGTCACCAACTTCGGTGCCTTCGTCGACATCGGCGTGCACCAGGACGGCCTGGTGCACATCTCGGCGCTGTCGGAGAAGTTCATCAAGGACCCTCGCGAAGCGGTCAAGGCCGGTGATGTGGTCAAGGTCAAGGTCATGGAGGTCGACATCCCCCGCAAGCGCGTGGGGCTGTCGATGCGCATGAGCGACACCCCGGGCGAGAAAGTCGATGGTGCCCGTGGCAGCCGCCCAGGCGCCAGCCCGCGCCAGCAGGGCGCGCCAGCACGCCAGAAAGAACCTGCCGCGGCGCCGGTGAACAACGCCATGGCTTCGCTGTTCGCCAATGCCAAGCAGTTGAAGAAACGCTGATGGATATCCCTGAAGCGCTGGTACACAGCGCCTTCAGCCAGATGCTGGGCTGCCGCCTGCTGAGCCTGGAAAAGGGCAAGGCCGAGGTGGCCCTGGCGCTGGAGCCGCACCTGCGCAACCGCGGCCAGGTGATGCACGGCGGCGCGCTGTTCAGCCTGGTGGACATCACCATGGGCCTGGCCTGCTCAAGCCACCACGGTTTCGACCAGCAGAGCGTGACCCTGGAGTGCAAGATCAACTACATGCGCCCAGTCGCCCAGGGCGAGGTGGTGTGCGTGGCCACCATCGTTCACGGTGGCAAGCGCACGCTGGTGGTCGACGCCGAAGTGCTTCAGGGCGACAAACTGATGGCAAAAGCACAGGGGACCTTCGTGGTTCTCTAGCGATTTGTATCCCTAATGAGTTAATTTCGGCACTGCGTACGCGGTGCCGGAATCGACTACCTGGAAAAAGCGGAACGTCAGACGAAAATTCTGACACTAAGCAACATAACCAGGCGACAACGCCGGTTCCTTTCGTCACCCTTGTAGACCGTCAACTCTACCCCCATATTGGGGCGACTGACGCGTGAAGGAATCCAACTTGAGCGAACTTCTCAACCGCCGCCTGCGCCTTTTGGGCGAGCGAGCCAACCTGACCCTGCTCGAGCATTGCCTGCACGGCATCGAGCGCGAATGCCTGCGTGTCACTGCCCAGGGCCGCCTGGCACAGACCCCGCACCCCGAAGCGCTGGGCGCCGCGCTGACCCATGAACAGATCACCACTGACTATTCCGAGTCGCTGCTGGAGTTCATCACCCCAGCCCTCGAAGATCCAGCGCAAACCCTGCAGAGCCTGGAGAAGATCCACCGCTTCGCCTACACCAAGCTGGGCAACGAGTTCCTCTGGAGCCCGTCGATGCCTTGCCCGCTGCCGGCTGAAGAAGACATCCCGATCGCCTACTACGGCACCTCGAACATCGGCCAGCTCAAGTACGTGTACCGCCAGGGCCTGGCCCTGCGCTACGGCCGCACCATGCAGTGCATCGCCGGTATCCATTACAACTTCTCGTTGCCCGAGCAGCTATGGCCGCTGCTGCGCGAAGCCGAAGGCGCCGTGCAGACCGACCGTGACTACCAGTCCTCGGCCTACATTGGCCTGATCCGCAACTTCCGCCGCTACAGCTGGCTGCTGATGTACCTGTTCGGTGCCTCGCCAGCCCTGGACGCCGGTTTTCTGCGCGGGCGCAGCCACCAGTTGGAGCAACTGGACGCTGACACCCTGTATTTGCCGTACGCCACGAGCCTGCGCATGAGCGACCTGGGTTACCAGAGCAACGCCCAGGCCGGCCTGACACCTTGCTACAACGACCTGCCCAGCTACACTGACAGCCTGCGCAAGGCCGTGGCCACGCCGTATGCGCCGTATGTGCAGATCGGCACCCACAAGGATGGCGAGTGGGTGCAGCTGAACACCAACATCCTGCAGATCGAAAACGAGTACTACTCCAACATTCGCCCCAAGCGCGTGACCTACACCGGCGAGCGGCCTATCCAGGCGCTGATGGCCCGTGGCGTGCAGTACGTGGAAGTACGCTGCCTGGACATCAACCCGTTCCTGCCCACTGGCATCGACCTGCCGGAAGCGCGGTTCATGGACGCCTTCCTGCTGTACTGCGCCCTGCAGGACAGCCCGCTGCTGGAAACCACCGAGTGCGGCGGCGCCAGCAACAACTTCCTCAGCGTGGTCAAGGAAGGGCGCAAGCCAGGCCTGCAATTGCAGCGCGACGGCCAGGCCGTGGACCTCAAGGAATGGGCCAGCGACCTGCTGGAGCAGATCGCGCCGTTGGCCGAACTGCTCGACCGGAGCCATGGCAGCGATGAACACGCCAAAGCCCTGGCCGCCCAGCGAGCGAAAGTCAGCGACCCGTCGTTGACCCCCTCGGCGCAGGTGCTGGCAAGCATGGCGGAGCACAAGGAGAGCTTCGCCCAGTTCTCCCTGCGCCAGAGCCAGGCCCATGCGGAATTCTTCCGCAGCCAGGCATTGACTAGCGAAGAACAGGCGAAATTCGAGGAAATGGCGCGCAAGTCCATTGCCGAGCAGGCCGAGCTGGAACAGACCGAAGTGGGTGATTTCGACACCTTCGTCGGCTCGTACCAGGCCAGCATCCTGGCGATCAGCAACTAAGCAGCCGCTGCAAGCTGCAGCTTTTAGCCTGCAGCTTGCAGCATGCCCTCAGAGGGCTTTTTCGAAGATCTTCGAGTTGCGCTGGTAGTTGTACAGCGACGCTCGCGCCGCCGGCAGGCGTTCCACACCGCTAGGCTCGAAGCCACGCTCGCGGAACCAGTGAGCGGTACGGGTCGTCAACACGAACAGGGTCTTGAGGCCCATCTCCCGCGCACGGTCTTCGATGCGCTCCAGCAACTCGTCACCACGGCCGCCATGGCGGTATTCCGGGTTCACGGCCAGGCACGCCAGTTCACCGGCTTCGGAGTCGGCAATGGGGTACAACGCCGCGCACGCGATGATCATGCCCTCGCGCTCCACCACGCTGAATTGCTCGATCTCGCGTTCCAGCACTTCACGCGAACGACGCACCAGAATGCCCTGCTCTTCCAGCGGGCTGATCAGGTCCAGCAGGCCACCGACGTCCTCGATAGCGGCCTCACGCACTTGCTCGAACTGTTCCTGGGCAACCAGAGTGCCGCCACCGTCGCGGGTGAACAGCTCGGTCAGCAGCGCGCCATTCTCGGCATAGCTGACGATATGGCTGCGGCCAACACCGCCCTTGCAGGCCTGAGCTGCGGCATCCAGCAGCTCGGCCTGGTAGTTTTCCATGCCCAGGCGTTCCAGGTGCGCTGGCACCTGCTGCGGGCGCAGTTCACGTACCAGTTTGCCGTTGGCGTCGATCAGGCCGCGATCCTCGCCGAACAGCAGCAGCTTGTCGGCTTCAAGGTCGATGGCCGCGCGGGTAGCGACGTCTTCGCAGGCAATGTTGAACACCTCGCCGGTGGGCGAGTAGCCCAGCGGCGACAGCAAAACGATGGAGCGCTCGTCCAGCAGGCGGTTGATACCCTTGCGGTCAACGCGGCGCACTTCGCCCGTGTGGTGGTAGTCAATGCCTTCGACCACACCGATGGGGCGACCAGTGACCAGGTTGCCGCTAGCCACGCGCAAGCGTGCGCCCTGCATGGGTGATGACGCCATGTCCATGGACAGGCGCGCCTCGATGGCAATGCGCAAAGCGCCGACGGCGTCGACCACGCATTCCAGGGTGGCGGCATCGGTGATGCGCAGGCCACGGTGGTAGTGCGGGGTCAGACCACGGGCCGCCAGGCGGCTTTCGATCTGTGGGCGCGAACCGTGCACCAGCACCAGGCGCACGCCCAGGCTGTGCAGCAACACCAGGTCGTGGACGATGTTGCCGAAATTCGGGTGTTCAAGACCATCGCCGGGCAGCATGACGACAAAGGTGCAGTCCCGGTGGGCGTTGATGTAGGGAGACGCGTGGCGAAGCCAATTGACGTATTCGGGCATAACTCAAAAGCCTGTGAAAAAGTGGACGAGCAACATGGGAACGCACAGCTGGCTGCTGGTTATCGTCGTAACAGGCTTGGCGACACGCGCAACTCTCCTCTGGTCATGTACGAATGGCTGATGCCAACCTTTAAAGGCTGACCGGCTTCAGGCAGTAATGTTCGATCAGTTCACGCAATAGACGCACAGTAGGGTCCAGACGTGACATTTCCAGGAATTCCCCTGGCTGGTGCGCGCAGGCTATGTCGCCAGGGCCCAGAATCAGGGTCTCGCAACCCAGGCGCTGAAGATAAGGTGCTTCGGTGCCGAATGCCACCGCTTCCGCCCGATGGCCGGTGAGACGTTCGGCTACTTGTACCAGCTCGCAGTCCGCGGCCTGCTCGAAGGGCGGCACTTCGCTGAACAGCGGCGCATAGTCGATCTTCACCTGGTGCAACTCGGCCAAGGGTTGCAGCTTCTGGCGAATGGCGTCGCGCAGCACCGTGGGGTCCATGCCTGGCAACGGCCGCAGGTCGAACTCCAGGGAGCACTGGCCGCAAATACGGTTGGGGTTGTCGCCGCCATGGATGCAGCCAAAGTTCAGGGTTGGCTGTGGCACGCTGAACTGCGGGTTGTTGTATTCCACCTGCCACTGTTTGCGCAGGCCCATCAGCTCGCTGATGGCGCCATGCATCGCTTCCATGGCGCTATGGCCAAGGCTTGGGTCAGAGGAATGGCCGCTGCGCCCCAGGATATCGATGCGCTCCATCATCACACCCTTGTGCAGGCGCACGGGTTTGAGGCCCGTGGGCTCGCCGATCACTGCCGCCCGGCCCAGCGGCCAGCCGGCGGCAGCAAGGGCCTTGGCCCCGGCCATGGAGCTTTCCTCGTCACAGGTGGCGAGAATCAGCAGCGGTTGCTTGAAGTCATGCACAAGCAATGGCCGCACAGCCTCGATGATCAAGGCGAAGAAACCTTTCATGTCACAGCTGCCCAGGCCTACCCAGCGCCCGTCCACTTCGGTGAGCTTGAGCGGGTCGGTCTGCCAGAGCTTTTCGTCATACGGCACGGTGTCGCTGTGGCCCGACAGCACCAGGCCGCCAGGGCCGGTGCCGCGGCTGGCCAGCAGGTTGAACTTGCCCGGCGACACTTCATGAATGTCGCAGGAGAACCCCAGGTCCCCCAGCCAACTGGCCAGCAGGTCGATCACCGGCTTGTTGGTCTGGTCCAGGCTGGCCTGGGTGCAGCTCACCGAAGGCGCGGCGATCAAGGCGGCGAATTGCTCTTTGAATGAGGGCAGCGGCATGGTCGTTCTCCCGTTGGCGAGCCCCATCATAGAGCCATTGAGTACCGAGAATAAACCGCCGGGATGGGACTGCTGTACACTGCACGGCCTTAGCAGTCATCTGCGCTCCTATCAGAACAGCGCCTGGATTCTCCCGCCATGCAAAAAGAAACCGAAATCAAACTGCGCGTCAGCCCCGAAACCCTGGCTGAACTGCGCGAACACCCGTTGCTGAAAAAGCGCAACAAGAGTGGCTGGGAACGCCGTGAGCTGTTCAATCAGTATTTCGACACGCCCACCGGCGAACTCGCCGCGGCCAAGGTCGCGCTGCGCCTGCGCAAGGATGGCGACGAGGTCATCCAGACCCTCAAGACCCGCGGCCAGAGCATTGCCGGCCTGTCCGAGCGCAACGAGTACAACTGGGACCTGACCAAGGCCAAGCTGGACCTCAAGAAGCTGGACGGCGAATGCTGGCCTGAAGAACTGGCCGAGCTGGACAAGAAAACCATCAAGCCGGTGTTCACCACCGACTTCGTCCGCGAACGCGCGGAAATTGCCTGGGGCCGCGGCAAGGCCAAGGTGGAGATCGAGGCGGCGCTGGACCTGGGCAAGGTCATCGTCGGCAAGCAGTCCGAAGAGATCTGCGAGCTGGAACTGGAGCTGCGCGAAGGCGAGCCCGCCGCGCTGCTGGAACTGGCTGCCGAACTGGCCATCAAGTTGCCGTTGATGCCATGCGACATCAGCAAGGCCGAACGTGGCTACCGTCTGGCCGAGCCCGGCAGCTACGCCCTGAGCCTGCCGGCGCCGGAACTGAACGCCGAAATGCCCCTGGACGATGCCTTCGCCGCCCTGGCATGGCACCTGCTGGGCGCCAGCCAGCGCCTGGCCGAGCAGTACCGCTTCAATGGCCACTGGCGCTTGCTGCAGGACTGGGTAGCCCAGTTGATCGAGCTCCGTGCCCTGGCCGGCAGCCTGGGCCAGGCTGCCCCGCGCAGCACTACCCACGAACTGCGCGTGAGCCTCGATGCCCTGCTGGAAGACTGGCGCCCGCTGGTGCAGGCCGGCAACGAAGACGAAGACGTCCGCCAGGCTGCCCCTGAGCAATTCGCCGAAGAACTGCAGGACACCCGCTGGGGCCTGTTCTCGCTGAACACCTCCCGCTGGCTGATGGAGCGCGCCTGGACCGTGGAGCGCAACAACCGTGGCAACCGCCAGGGCGCCGCGCAGCTGGTCAACTGGTTGAGCCACTTCCTGGGCGAAGAAGCCGCCGCGTTGCAACTGGGCCGTTACCAGCAGCAACCTGAAGACCTGGCTGAACAACTGCCGCGCATCGAACGCATCCAGAGCTGGCTGCACCATGCCCGTCAGGTCCTGGACCTGACGGAAGTGGACCGCCTGTTCGGCGAGCTGAACAAGCTGCACGAATTGGCTGATACCGACATCAGCGACGAAGTGCTGGAAGCACGCGTGCAGCAGGCACTGACCGTATCCCAGAGCCGTGCCTGGAAGCAGATCCTGCGCAAGTAGCAGCGGTCAGCCTGCGATCTTCATAGAACCGGCAGACTGGTGGTGGACTTGATTTCCGACAACGCAACCGTCGAGTTCACTTCCTGGATGCCCGGTACCAGCGACAGTTTCTCAAAGAAAAACCGCTCGTAGGCCTCGATGTCCGGGGTCACGATGCGCAGCAGGAAGTCCACCGACCCCATCAGCACATAGCACTCCAGCACTTCCGGAAAGCCGCGGATCGCCTCCGTGAATTCAGTGAAATTGGAGCGCCCGTGGGCATTGAGTTTGACCTCGGCGAAAATCTGCGTGTTCAGGCCGATCTTCTTGCGGTCCAGCAGTGTCACCTGCCCCCGTATCACCCCTTCTTCCTTCAGCCGCTGGATACGCCGCCAGCACGGCGACTGCGACAGGCCGACCTGCTCGGCGATCTGCGCACTGGACAGCGACGCATCTTCTTGCAACAGCGCCAGGATGCGCCGGTCTTAGTGATCCAACTCGCCTTGCATAATTATTCCCCGTGACGGCGTAGACTTGAATCATACAATTCAAATCAATTTGATATCTGCCTGATTGAGACAAGAAATACCCGCAAGGCCATGTGAAGCTATGCCCATCGTTCCCGGAGCAGCACCATGACCGTTCACGAAGCCCACCTGCCTACCCGCACCGACAGCTGGGGCGCCCACCAGCCGACCACCGTTGCTCACTACCAATTGGTGGCCGAAGCCGAACCGGACAGCCTGTGCCGTGTGCTCAACCTGTTGGCCATGCAGTACCTGATTCCCCTGAGGCTCGACGTGGTGCGCCAGGATGACCTGCTGCACATCGAACTGCAGGTCGACGGCCTCAGCTGGCACCGCGCTGAAGTGATCGGCAACAAAATGCGCAACCTCATCTGCGTACTCTCGGTGGAGCTGCGAAACCCCGCCACGCTGGGCGTCGCCGCCAACGGCTGAAACCCGGCAACCGTCGGTAACTTTTTACCGGCCGCCTCGGCAACCTCGACCTGATTCCCCGGTCTACCCTTGCAACCGGGCCGCGCCCCTGTGCGCGGTCGGTTTACTGTAGACCGAGTCAAGGAGCCCGCATGTCCGTCGTTACCGCTATTGAGGACCGCTGGCTGGATTTGAATGAACTGCTGCGCGACCTGGTTGCCCAGGGCTTTCTCAAACAGGACTGCGCTGAAAATGCTATCGCCATGCGCCGCGCGCTGGATAACAGCCACCTGCACCCCCTGGAATTCATCGCCGCACAGCAGCTGGAAGACCTGAGCCGACCAGGCAAGTGCCTGGACCTCGAACAACTGACCGTGTGGCTGGCCCAGCAGGCCGGCCAGCCCTACCTGCGTATCGACCCGTTGAAGATCGACGTGGCGGCGCTCACGCCCCTGATGTCTTACGGTTTTGCCCAACGCCACAAGATCCTGGCCGTGGCGGTATCGCGCACCGCTGTCACCGTGGCCAGCGCCCAGCCCTTCGTGTGCAGCTGGGAAGCCGACCTCACCCACGTGCTCAAGCGCCCGATCAAGCGGGTAGTGGCCAACCCCGCCGAGATCCAGCGCTTCACCGTGGAGTTCTACCGGCTGGCCCGCTCGGTCAGCGGGGCCAACACCACGGAAATGCGCGGCACCAGCACGGGCAACTTCGAACAACTGCTCAACCTGGGTGCCAGCGACCAGGAACCCGATGCCGACGACGCCCATATCGTCAATATCGTCGATTGGCTGTTCCAGTACGCATTCCAGCAACGCGCCAGCGATATCCACATCGAGCCACGCCGAGAACAGGGCACTGTGCGCTTTCGCATCGACGGCATCCTGCACAATGTCTACCAGTTCCCTACCCAGGTCACCATGGCCATCGTCAGCCGCCTCAAGAGCCTGGGGCGCATGAATGTCGCAGAAAAGCGCAAACCCCAGGACGGCCGGGTCAAGACCAAGACCCCGGAAGGCGGCGAGGTGGAGTTGCGCCTGTCGACCTTGCCCACGGCGTTCGGCGAGAAAATGGTGATGCGTATCTTCGACCCGCAGGTATTGCTCAAGGATTTCCACGAACTGGGCCTGGCCAGCGACGACCTGCGCCGCTGGCAGGACATGATCAGCCAGCCCAACGGCATCATTCTGGTTACCGGCCCCACCGGCTCGGGCAAGACCACGACCCTCTACACCACGCTCAAGCGCCTGGCCACGCCCCAGGTCAACCTGTGCACCATCGAAGACCCTATCGAAATGGTGGAGCCGGCCTTCAACCAGATGCAGGTACAGCACAACATCGACCTGACCTTCGCCAGTGGCGTCCGCGCACTGATGCGCCAGGACCCGGACATCATCATGATCGGTGAAATTCGCGACCTGGAGACTGCCGAGATGGCGATACAGGCCGCGCTCACCGGTCACCTGGTGCTGTCGACACTGCACACCAACGACGCGCCCAGTGCCATCAGCCGCCTGCTGGAGCTGGGCGTGCCGCACTACCTGATCAAGGCGACCCTGCTGGGCGTGATGGCCCAGCGTCTGTTGCGTACCCTGTGCCCGCACTGCAAGGTGCCCCACGCAGTGGCCGAGGAAGACTGGCTGACACTGACGCGCCCCTGGCACGCGCCCGGCCCCGCCAACGCCCACCGCGCCATTGGCTGCACCGAATGCCGCGACACTGGCTTTCGTGGCCGCGCCGGGGTGTACGAGATATTGCAGATGACCGACACCGTGAAAGCGCATATCCAGGCCGAGACAGACCTGTTGTCGCTCAAGCGCCGCGCGGTAATGGAGGGCATGCGCAGCCTGCGTCTGTCGGGGGCGCAGAAGGTAGCGGCCGGCCAGACCACGGTGGAAGAAGTGCTGCGCGTGACGCCGCGCCACGATTTGAAATAGTCCACCGTGACGCGGGAACTACGCCAATCAATTGCGAATCAAAATACCGAGATCATCCCTGTCGGAGTCACCCATCATGCGTTTGAAAACTGCCGTTGTAACGCTCGCCCTGCTCTCGGTACCCGTCGGTTCAGCCATGGCCGACGGTTTCCTGCGCGATGTGCTGTCGTCCGGTGCTACCACCGGTTCCACCTACCTGACTTTCCGCCACCACAAACTGATCGTCGCCGCCCAAGACGACGCCGGCAGCTATGTGGCCAGCAACGGCAGCATCAAGGGGCCGTACCTGGAAGCAGCGATGCAGCAAGTGCGCACCGACAACCCTGGCCTGAAAGCGACCGACATGGAACTGGCCAACGCCATCCTGATCAAGGGCGCCGAGCCCGCGGCTGATTGATCACACTGCCCCCGGCTCGGGAACGTTGCACCGCGAACAGCCTGACACACCGCGGCGCCTGGTTCCCGAGCTAGCGCCCGGTCCCACAGAGTTGGCTGCAGCGCGGGCATTTCCCTGTGGGACACCGCGGCGTGCCCCTGGGGCAACACGTATTCATCCGCGGTAGTCGGCTATCGGCACGCACGCGCAGAACAGATTCCTGTCCCCATACACATTGTCCACCCGGTTCACTGCTGGCCAGTATTTATGCGCCTTTGTGTGGCTGCTGGGGGTAACCGCCTGAGCGATCGAGTAGGGCCGCTGCCATGCTCCGGTGATGTCTGCCAGGGTGTGTGGCGCGTGCTTGAGCGGGTTATCCTCGGCCGGCCAGTGGCCGCTGCCGACCTGGGCAATTTCGGCGCGAATGGCCAGCATGGCTTCGACGAAGCGATCCAGTTCGGCCTTTGACTCGCTTTCCGTCGGCTCGATCATCAGCGTGCCTGGCACCGGGAAAGACATGGTCGGAGCGTGAAAGCCGTAGTCGATCAGCCGCTTGGCCACATCCTCCTCGCTGATGCCGGTCTGCGCTTTCAATGGCCGCAGGTCGATGATGCATTCATGCGCCACCCGGCCATTGCGGCCGCTGTAGAGCACCGCGAATGCCGCGTCCAATTGCTGCGCCAGGTAATTGGCCGAGAGGATCGCTACCTCGGTGGCATCCACCAGCCGCGGGCCCATCATGGCGATGTACATCCAGCTGATCGGCAGGATGCTTGCGCTGCCCCACGGCGCGGCGCTGACGGCGCCGTTGTTCGGCAAGGGACCCTCGATGGGCACCACCGGATGGTTGGCCACGAATGGGGCCAGGTGGGCGCGCACACCGATTGGGCCCATGCCCGGGCCTCCGCCACCATGGGGTATGCAGAACGTCTTGTGCAGGTTCATGTGCGATACATCGGCGCCGATGTCGGCGGGCCGTGCCAGGCCAACCTGGGCGTTGAGGTTGGCACCGTCCATGTACACCTGGCCGCCGTGCTGGTGAACCACCTCGCAGATCTGGACGATACCTTCCTCGTACACCCCATGGGTGGAGGGGTAGGTGGCCATCAGGCAGGAAAGCTTGTCGCCCGCGGCCTGGGCCTTGGCCTTGAGGTCGTCGAGGTCGACGTTGCCGGCCTGGTCGCATTCGACGATTACCACCTGCATGCTCGCCATCTGCGCCGACGCCGGGTTGGTGCCGTGCGCTGAGGCCGGAATCAGGCAAATGTTCCGCTGCCCCTGCTGGCGGCTTTCATGGTACCTGCGGATCGCCAGCAGCCCGGCGTATTCGCCCTGGGCGCCGGAGTTGGGCTGCATGCAGATGGCATCGAAGCCGGTGATCGCGCACAGCCATTGTTCCAGTTCATCGATCAGGGCCTTGTAGCCACGGGCCTGGTCCACCGGGGCAAAGGGGTGCAACTGGGCAAAGCCGGGCCAGGTGATGGGGATCATCTCGCTGGTGGCGTTGAGCTTCATGGTGCAGGAGCCCAGTGGAATCATTGACTGGTTGAGGGCCAGGTCCTTGTTCTCCAGTTGCTTGAGGTAGCGCAGCATCTCGGTTTCGCTGTGATGCTGGTTGAACACCGGGTGAGTCAGGTACGTCGAGGTGCGCGCCCACTCATCGGGTATGCCAGGCGCCAGCCCCTCGGCATCCAGTGTCGCGACGTCGAGGCCATGGTCGACGCCCAGGAAAATGTCCCACAGCGTGCCAACGGTGGCGGCATCGCAGGTTTCATCCAGGCTCACGCCCAACTGCCCACGCCCAAGAATGCGCAGGTTGATCCGTGCCGCCTGGGCGCTTTCGAGGATGGCGGTCTGGGCGCCGCCTACTTCAAGGGTCAGGGTGTCGAAGAAATGCGTGTTCAGGCGCCTGAGGCCCTTGCGCTCGAGGCCAGCCGCCAGCACCTGCGTCAGCCGGTGCACCCGCTGGGCGATGCGCCGCAAGCCCTCAGGCCCGTGGTACACGGCATAGAAGGCAGCCATATTGGCCAGCAGTACCTGCGCGGTACAGATGTTCGAATTGGCCTTCTCCCGGCGAATATGCTGTTCGCGGGTCTGCAGCGCCATGCGCAGCGCCACGTTGCCACGGGCATCCTTGGACACGCCGATGATGCGCCCGGGAATGGCGCGCTTGTAGGCCTCACGACTGGCGAAATAGGCAGCGTGTGGGCCGCCATAGCCCATGGGCACGCCAAAGCGCTGGCTGGAGCCGAAGACCACGTCGGCGCCCAGCTCACCGGGCGGGGTCAACACAAGCAGGCTCAGCAGGTCGGCGGCCACGCAGGCGATGGCCTCCCGGGCATGCAGTTGCGCTATCAGTGGCCGCAGGTCGCGAACCTCGCCATGGGTGTCGGGATATTGCAACAGCGCCCCGAACACCTCATGGCTCGACAGGTTATCCACAGTGTCGACCACCAGCTCGATGCCAAACCCGTCGGCACGGGTCTGCACCACCGACAGGGTCTGTGGGTGGCAGTGGCTGTCGACAAAGAAGCGCAGGCTTTTCGACTTGCTCACCCGCCGCGCCAGGGCCATGGCTTCGGCCGCCGCGGTGGCTTCATCGAGCAACGAGGCATTGGCCAGTTCCAGGCCAGTAAGGTCGATGGTCAGTTGTTGAAAACTGAGCAGGGCCTCCAGCCGGCCTTGGGCGATTTCAGGCTGGTAAGGGGTATAGGCGGTGTACCAGCCAGGGTTTTCCAGGACGTTGCGCAGTATCACGGCTGGGGTCAGCGTGCCGTGGTAGCCCATGCCGATCAGGCTGGTCCATACCTGATTCTGCTCGGCGTAGCCGCGCAACTTTGCCAATGCGGCGTTTTCGTCCAGCGCCGGGGGTAATTGCAGCGGGCCGCTGAAGCGAATATTCGGGGGGACGGTCTGTTCGATCAGCTCGGCACGGCTGGCAAGGCCCAGGGCGTCGAGCATGGCGCGCTGTTCCGCGGCATCGGGGCCAAGGTGGCGCCGGGAGAAGGCATCGGGGTCTTGCAGTTCACTCAGCGCTGGCAACCGGGACATGGCGGCTCTCTCTTCCGGAAACAAGGCCTCGACGGGTCGAGGCCTGTTCAGTCTAGAAAGAGATTGCCGCCTGCGCCGGGAAGTTACTCGCCGATGGCGGCTTTGTAGCCCGCAGCGTCCAGCAGGTTGTCCAGTTCAGCCTTGTCGCTTGGCTTGAGCTTGAAGATCCACGCGCTGTAAGGCTCCTCGTTCAATGCCTCCGGGCTGTCGGCCAATTCTTCGTTGACGGCGATCACTTCGCCCGACACAGGTGCGTAGATGTCCGAGGCAGCCTTTACCGACTCGACCACGCCGGCGGCGTCGCCAGCAGTGAAGACCTTGCCCACTTCGGCCAGCTCGACGAACACCACGTCACCCAGGGCTTCCTGAGCGTGGTCGGAGATACCGACGGTGACGGTGCCATCGGCTTCCAGGCGCGCCCATTCGTGGCTTTCGGCAAAACGCAGTTCAGCGGGGATATTGCTCATGGTTTCTTGTCCTCAACAGGGTCGGCGGCAGGCCCGCACAGTCATCAGATCAGGGTTTTGCCATGGCGCACGAAGGTGGGCCGCACTACCCGTACCGGGTACCACTTGCCGCGGATTTCCACCTCGGCTCGGTCGGCGGTGGCCATCGGTACGCGCGCCAGGGCGATCGATTTGCTCAACGTAGGGGAGAAACTACCACTGGTGATCTCCCCTTCGCCAATTTCTGCGATACGAACTACCTGGTGGGCACGCAGCACACCGCGTTCTTCGAGCACCAGGCCAACCAGTTTTTCCTTGATGCCCCTGCCCTGCTCGGCCAGCAGCGCCGCGCGGCCGATGAAATCGCGCTCGGCCGGCTCCCAGGCAATGCTCCAGGCCATGTTGGACACCAGAGGTGAATGGGCCTGGTCGATATCCTGGCCGTAAAGGTTCATGCCAGCCTCCAGACGCAGCGTATCCCGGGCCCCAAGGCCGATTGGCGAAAGGCCAGCGCCCACCAGGTCGTTGAAAAAGGCCGGGGCCTGATCCCTGGGCAGGACGATCTCCAAACCGTCTTCACCGGTATAACCCGTACGGGCGATGAACCAATCGCCGTCAGTCAGGCCTTGGAAAGGTTCGAGCTGCGCGATCAGGTTGCCCCGCGCCTGGGTCACCAGCTCCGCGACCTTATGCCGCGCACTCGGCCCCTGGATGGCGAGCATGGCAAGCTCGGGGCGCTCGTGTATCCGCACGTCGAAACCCGCGGCAGCCGTGCCGAGCCAGGCCATGTCCTGGTCACGGGTGGCGGCGTTGACCACCAGCCGGTAACCGTCCTCCAGCAGGTAGACGATCATGTCGTCGACGATCCCGCCCTGCTCGTCGAGCATGGCGCTGTAAAGCGCCGCGCCGACGGCGCAAAGACGCGCTACATCGTTGGCCAGCAGGTGCCGTAGAAAGACCTGGGCCTGTGGGCCGGCAATGTCGATCACGGTCATGTGCGACACATCGAACACACCGCAGTCACGGCGCACCTGATGGTGCTCCTCAACTTGCGAGCCGTAATGCAGGGGCATGTCCCAACCGCCAAAATCAACCATTTTGGCGCCCAGCGCCAGGTGCAGGTCATAGAGAGGCGTACGCTGTCCCATGGGTTTCTCCTTCCGGGCTTGGCGAAGGCGCGAGTACTGGGCTGAACACCTTGAAGGCTCTGGAACAGGGCTTTCAAGGGTGCCTATAAGTGCCGATCACAATGATCGGCCGCGCTGAATGCCGCGCATTGTAGCCGCAAGCCGCGGCCCTGACACCTTTGGGCACAGGCGTCACTGGCTTTGACCGATACGCCGTGCCGAACGTCGAATCAAACCGATCACCGGCAGCAATCCCACCAGCACCAGCGTCAGGGCGGGCAACGAAGCCCGCGCCCATTCACCTTCACTGGTCATCTCGAATACCCGCACGGCCAGCGTGTCCCAGCCGAAGGGGCGCATCAACAGCGTAGCGGGCATTTCCTTCAGAACGTCGACGAACACCAGCAAAGCGGCGCTCAATACCCCTGGCACCAGCAGGGGCAGGTAGACGCGAAAGAACAGCCGCGGCCCGCCAACCCCCAGGCTTCGGGACGCTTCAGGCAGTGACGGACGAATCTTCGCCAGGCTGCTTTCCAGCGGGCCGTAGGCCACGGCCATGAACCGCACCACGTAGGCGAGTACTAGTGCCGCCAGGCTGCCCAGCAACAGCGGCCGCCCGGCCAGGGGTATCACCAGAGCTTTGTCCAGGTAACTGAAGGCCAGCATGATCGCCACCGCCAGCACGGAGCCTGGCAACGCATAACCCAGGTTTGCGAGCCCCACGCCAGCCCCGATGACGGGCGTCGGCGCCAGGCGCCTGGCAAATGCCAGCACCAGGGCCAGGGTCACGGTGAGCAGCGCCGCCAGGGTGCCGAGGTAGAGGGTGTGAAGAATCAGGCCCAGGTAACGCTCGTCCAGGTCGAAACGGCCGCGCTGCCAGCACCAGGCTAGCAATTGCAGCACCGGCACCACGAATGCACAGGCCAGTACCAGCCCACACCAGAGGCTGGCGGCGAACGCCTTCCAGCCCCGCAGTTGATAGCGCAACTGCCCGCGCGCACGCTCGCTGCCAGCATGAGCCGCGCCGCGGGCCCGGCGTTCGCCATACAGCACCAGAACCACTGCCACCAGCAGCAGGCTGGCCAGTTGCGCCGCGCTGGCCAGGCTGAAGAAGCCGTACCAGGTCTTGTAGATAGCCGTGGTGAAGGTGTCGAAATTGAAGACCGCCACGGCGCCGAAATCCGCCAGGGTTTCCATCATGGCCAAGGCCACTCCCGCGCCGATGGCCGGACGCGCCATGGGTAGCGCCACGCGCCAGAACGCCTGCCAGGGCGACTGGCCCAGCACCCGCGCCGCCTCCATCAAACCGCGCCCCTGGGCCAGGAAAGCAGTGCGCGCAAGCAGGTACACATAGGGGTAGAACACCAGCACCAGGACAGTGATGACGCCACCGGTGGAACGCACACGAGGCAACCGCAGCCCGTTGCCCAGCCATTCGCGCAGCACTGTCTGCAGTGGGCCGGCGAAGTCCAGCAAGCCAACGAAAACAAAGGCCAGCACGTACGCAGGGATGGCGAAAGGCAGCATCAGTGCCCAATCCAGCCAACGCCGGCCCGGGAACTGGCAGAGGCTGGTGAGCCAGGCCAGGCTCACCCCCAGAACGGTGACACCCACACCAACGCCAACCAGCAGCGTCAGGGTATTACCCAACAAGCGCGGCAGTTGGGTGGCCCACAGGTGCTCCCAGATGGCCACGTCGATACTCTGCCAGGACAGCAACAGGACGCTCAAAGGCAACAGCACCAGCGCCGCCATGGCCAGTACGGGCGGGTACCAGCGGCGCTGGCCGGAACGCTTCATGGCTGGAGCGTCAATTCCAGCCAGCGCGGTCCATCAACCGGATGGCCTCGGCCTGGCGCTTGCCTGCCACTTCCACCGGCAGGGTATCGGCCTTGAAGCTGCCCCAGCCCGCCACTTCGGCAGAAGGCTGTACCTGTGGGTTGGCCGGGAACTCCTGGTTGGTATCGGCGAAGATATTCTGCGCTTCGGCGCCCGTCATCCATTCGACCAAAGCCTTGGCCGCTTCCGGGTGCGGGGCGTGACGGGTCAGGCCGATGCCCGAGAGGTTGACGTGCACTCCACGGTCGCCCTGGTTGGGCCAGAACAGCTTGATCGGCAGTTGCGGGTCCTGGCGGTGCAGGCGCCCGTAGTAGTAGGTGTTGACGATACCCACGTCGCATTGGCCAGCCTTGATGGCTTGCAGCACCGCGATGTCGTCGGAGAAGACGTCGGTGGACAGGTTGTTGACCCAGCCCTTGAGGATGGTTTCGGTCTGCGCCGCGCCGTGGGTTTCGATCAGGGTGGCGGTCAGCGACTGGTTGTAGACCTTCTTGGCCGTGCGCAGGCACAGGCGTCCTTCCCATTGCTTGTCTGCCAGGGCCTCGTAAGTGGACAGCTCCTGGGGTTTCACCCGCTCGGTGGAATAGACAATGGTACGCGCCCGCAGGCTGAGGCCGGTCCAGTCATGGCTGGCGGCGCGGTATTGCGCGGGGATATTGGCGTCGATGACGCTGGAACGGATGGGTTGCAGGATGCCCATCTGTTCGGCCTGCCACAGGTTACCGGCGTCCACGGTCAACAGCAGGTCGGCGGTGGCGTGCTCGCCCTCGGCCTTGATGCGCTGCATGAGCGGCGCTTCCTTGTCGGTGATGAACTTGATCGGCACGCCGGTTTTCGCGGTGTAGGCGTCGAACACAGGCTTGATCAGCTCGTCGATGCGCGAGGAATACACCACCACCTCGTCGGCGGCGCGGGCCTCGTTGGCGAACAGGGTCAATGCCAATGCGGTGAGAATGCGCTTGGTTGCCAGCATGGAAAGAAGCCCCGGATCGAATGAGGGGCAAATGGTAGAGAAACGCATTTGCCATCTCAATCGATGCGTGAAGCAAGCAGTTACCAGATGTTTCCCCCGACGATCGCAGTGGTTGCCTGCAGGACCAGCTAGGTTACGAGCGGGCGAGCTCGGGCAGGTCGCCGCTGAGGCCCAGCGCCTGGCGCACGAACGCGGCCTTGGCTTCAGGCATCTGTTCCACCCACTTCAGGCCGCTGTTGCGCAGCCAGCGCAGGGGCAGCGGGTCGGCCTGGAACAGGCGCTCGAACCCTTCCATGGCCGCCATCAGCGCCAGGTTGTGGGGCATGCGCCGGCGCTCGTAACGGCTGAGCACACGCACATCGGCCAGGCGTTCGCCACGGCCGTGGGCATGCATCAGTTCCTCGGCCAGCACCGCCGAGTCCAGGAAGCCCAGGTTCACTCCCTGGCCCGCCAACGGGTGGATGGTGTGGGCGGCGTCGCCGATCAGGGCCAGGCCAGGGGCGACGTAGCGCTTGGCGTGGCGCTGGCGCAAGGGCACGCACACGCGCCTGTCGGCATGCTCGACCGTGCCCAGGCGCCCCTCGAAGGCACGCTCCAGTTGCGCGCAGAAGCGCTCATCGTCCAGGGCCATGAGGCGCTCGGCTTCAGCGGGCGTGGTCGACCAGACAATCGAGCACCAGTGCTGCTGGTCGGCATGCTCGAGCGGCAGGAATGCCAGCGGGCCGTCATCGGTGAAACGCTGCCAGGCAGTGCGCTGGTGAGGTTGCGCGCAGCGCACGCTGGTGACGATGGCGTGGTGCAGGTAGTCCCACTCGCGCGTCTCGCAACCGGCCAGGCGCCGTACCGCGGAATGGGCACCATCGGCAGCGACCACCAGCGGAGCGCGCACGGTGCGGCCGTCAGCCAGGGTCAACAGCCAGTCATCGCCGGAATGGCGCAGCTGCTCCAGGCGGGCATTGGCCAGCAGGCCGATGTCACTGTCGTGCAACTGTTCGAGCAAGGCATCCTGCACCACACGGTTCTCGACGATGTGGCCCAGCACTTCGGCATGCACACTCGCAGCGCTGAAGTGGATATGCCCTGTGCCGCTACCGTCCCACACGCTCATGTCACCGTAGGGGCTGGCCCGGCGGCGCGCAATACCGTCCCAGGCACCCAGGCGCTGCAGGATGCGCTGGCTGGCCGCCGACAAGGCACTGACCCGTGGTTCGAAGGGCGCCTGTGCATCGAACGCCTTGACGCTCAAAGGGCTGCCATCGACTACCAGGATTTCCAGGCCGCTGTTCTGCAACGCCAGGGCCAGCGCACTGCCCACCATGCCGGCGCCGACTACTACCAGATCTGCACGCATTTCCATGCTCAAGCCTGTTCCACGGAGTTGAAGGGAAGGAAAACCGAAATCGCCATGTTCAACCCTGCATGTCGGCGCGGGTGCCCAGGCCCATGGCCTGGCGTGCGAACCAGCGCTTGGCCGGGGGCAGCAGGTCAAGGCCCAGCAAGCCCAGGTTGCGGCCGGCCGCCACCAGTGGTTGGGAGGAGCCGAACAGGCGCGTGACCTTGTCGGAAAAACCCACGGTCAGGTCCTGATCGGGGCGCTGGGCCTCGCGGTAGCGTTGCAGGGTAGCGAAGTCGCCCAACGGCGCCTGGCTCGCCAGGAGGGTGTCGGCCAAGGCCTGCACGTCTCGCAGGGAGAGGTTGAAACCCTGGCCGGCGATTGGGTGCAGCGCATGGGCGGCGTTGCCCAGCACCACCAGGTGCGAACGTACCTGCTCTTCGGCTTCCACCAGGGTGAGCGGGTACAGGTGCCGGGCACCCACCTGCTGCAACGTGCCCAGCCGGTAGCCGAACACACCTTGCAGTTCCTTGAGGAAACTGCGTTCGTCGATCTCGGCCAGGCGCTTGGCGTCCATTCCCTGGCGGGTCCATACCAGCGCGCAGCGGTTGTCCGGCAGCGGCAGCAGGGCCATCGGGCCGTCATCGGTGAAACGTTCGAACGCCAGGCCTTCATGGGGCTGGCTGGGGCTGATATTGGCGATCAGGGCGCTCTGGTCATAAGGTCGGCGGCGCACGGCGATGCCCAATTGCTCGCGCAGGCCCGAGCGGCCGCCGTCGGCCAGTACCGCCAGGTCGCAGTCCAGGCTGGTGTCGTCGTTGAGGGTCAGGCGGTAACCGTCTTCCAGCACCTGCAGGCGGGTAACCTCGGCGGGCACGCGCCAGCTCACGACTTCAGGGTCCAGGGCCTGCCACAGGCACTGGCCCAGCCAGGCGTTTTCCACTACGTAGCCAAGGGCCGGCACGCCTTCCTCCAGGGCCGTCAGGCGGGTGACGCCAAAGCGGCCGCGGTCGGACACATGGATTTGCCTGATGGGTTCGGCGCGACGGTGGATAGCCTGCCACAACCCCAGGCGTTCGTAGATCTGCCGGGTGCCGAACGACAGCGCCGAGGAGCGTGCGTCGTAGCTGGGCTGGTAGGTATCGCCGGGGGCGAACGGCTCGATCAGCATGATCTTCCAGCCGCGGGCCTTGGCGCCGGCCTGCAGGGCCAGGGCGAGGCTGGCGCCGACCAGGCCGCCGCCGATGATTGCCAGGTTCACGCGGTTCATGCGGCCTCGGTACGTGCTTGAGCCATCAGGGCTTCGATTTCGGCGACGGACTTGGGCACGTCGCCGGTCAGAATTTCACAGCCGGTGCGAGTGACCACCACATCGTCCTCGATGCGCACGCCAATGCCACGCCATTTTTTCGCGACCTGCTGGTTGTCAGGACTGATGTAGATGCCCGGCTCGACAGTCAGGGTCATGCCCGGCTCCAGTACTCGCCACTCACCGCCCACGCGGTATTCGCCAACGTCATGCACGTCCAGGCCCAGCCAGTGGCCAGCACGGTGCATGTAGAAGGCGCGATGGGCCTCGGCGGCGATCAACTCATCGACGTCGCCCTGCAGCAGGCCCAGTTCCACCAGGCCTTCGGTAATCACCTGCACCGTGGCTTCATGAGCCTGGTTCCAGTGCTTGCCGGGGCCGATGGCAGCGAAAGCCGCTTCCTGGGACCTGAGCACCAGCTCGTAGATAGCCTTCTGCTCGGGGGAAAAGGTGCCGCTGACCGGGAAGGTGCGGGTGATATCACTGGCGTAGCAGTCGATCTCGCAGCCTGCATCGATCAGCACCAGGTCACCGTCCTTGAGCACGGCATCATTCTGCTGATAGTGCAGGATACAACTGTTGCGGCCGGCGGCGACGATGGAGCCATAGGCCGGCATCTTCGCCCCGCCCTTGCGGAATTCGTAGTCAAGCTCGGCTTCCAGGCTGAACTCGTGCAGCCCGGCGCGGCAGGCCTGCATGGCACGCACATGGGCACGGGCGGAGATCTGCGCGGCATGGCGCATGACCTTCACCTCGGCTGCCGACTTGTACAGGCGCATGTCGTGCAGCAAGTGGTCCAGCGCCACGAACTCATTCGGCGGCTGGGAACCCAGGTTGGCCTTGGAGCGAATCACGTTGATCCACTCCATCAGGTGCCGGTCGAACTCGGGGTGGCTGCCCATGGCCGTATACACCCGGTCGCGGCCTTCGATCAAGCCAGGCAGGATGTCATCGATATCGGCAATGGGGAATGCGTCGTCGGCGCCGTAGTCCCGCACCGCGCCTTCCTGGCCTGCGCGCAGGCCATCCCATAGCTCGCGCTCGGGGTTGCGCTCGCGGCAGAACAACACGTACTCGCCGTGCTGGCGACCAGGGATCAGGGCAATCACCGCCTCAGGCTCGGGAAAGCCACTGAGGTACTGAAAGTCGCTGTCCTGACGGTACACGTGCTCCACATCGCGGTTGCGGATGGCCACCGCGGCGGCCGGCAGAATGGCAATGCTGTTGGGCTCCATCTGCGCCATCAGAGCCTTGCGTCGACGAGCGTATTCCGACTTCGGGATATGAGTTACTGGCACAAGGGGGCCCTTTTTGGCATCAGTGCAGGGAAGGCTTGGCAGCCGCCACTGGCTTGGCGCACTCGGTGAAGAGCAACATCGGCGCCACGCGCAGGTACTCCATGACTTCCATATAGTCACTTTCGGCGTCTTCGGACTCTTCCAGCGCTTCCTGCACTTGGGAAATGGCGTCCATGTCCTGCAGGATTTCCTGGGCTTCCTGGCTCAGGTTCTTGCCACCCGAGTGCAGGCCAAAGCCGGTCAGGAAGCCTTGGCACCACTGGCCCAGGGCGGTGGCACGCTCGGTCAGCGGCGTCTCGTCGGCCGGCAACAGGATGACGATGGTGACGTCATCGCCGGTCAGTTCGCCCTGAACCATCTGCTGCAGGCCAACCAGCGCATTGCGCACGTTGTCCGCAGGTTCGGTGTCCAGCGACAATGCTGCGTCCGCCAGCCACCCTTCGGCGTCGAAATCGGCGCCGGCGCAGCTGCGGCCCAGCAGCAAGCCATGCAGCTCGGCAGGGGAAACGGGGTGACCGCCAGCGTTGAGCAGGTCGGCGAAGCCTTGATACGGGGATTTCTGAATAGACATGGCAACTAGGCGCCAGGCGGCGCAATGACTAGAATGAAGACCTTGTATCCTAGCACCGGCAGGCGCGCCAAGACCATCGAAGCGGCCAACTCGTTAACACGCCACTCACCGATCTTATCGAACGGGACCCCATGGAACAGAACGACCTGCAAGCGCTGATGGGCCGCCTCGAGCTGTTGATCGACCGTGTCGAGCAACTAAAACGGCAAAACGGACTCCTATTAGCTCAGGAAAAGACCTGGCGCGAGGAGCGCGCACACCTCATTGAAAAAAATGAAATCGCCCGGCACAAGGTCGAATCGATGATTTCGCGCCTCAAGGCCCTGGAGCAAGACTCATGAGTTCAAGCAATAGCGTCACTGTTCAGATCCTCGACAAAGAGTACTCGATCATCTGCCCGCAGGAAGAGCGCAGCAACCTGGTGAGCGCCGCGCGCTACCTGGACGGCAAGATGCGCGAGATCCGCAGCAGCGGCAAAGTGATCGGCGCCGACCGCATCGCAGTGATGGCTGCGTTGAATATCACCCATGACCTGCTGCACAAGCAGGAGACACCCGACGTGGCCGCCAGCGGGTCGACCCGTGAGCAGGTTCGCGACCTGCTCGACCGCGTCGATCTGGTACTGGCCACTGATCAGGATGAAACCCGGGGCTGAAACATTGTGATTGTTTCGGGTATACTTGCGCCGCTCCCTGGAGTGCTTGCCAGTCGGTCATGTCCCTGAGCCGATACGCACAACCACGGGGGTTGCACGCTGGGGCCGGTGCGCATGTCCGCTTGACGGAAAGCCTTAACGCCTCCTGCAATCTCCACCTTGAACTTTCGGGTTCAAGGGCTACACCGACAGCGGTTCGTCGGGGAGTCTCGCTTTACTTGCCTGTGCCAGGCCTTGCCGGCATGGGCACAAGCCCCGCCACGCCACGTGGCCCGGGCGTTTCAGGATGGCCCACGCCATGACCGAAGCCGCACCTCTGTCGCGCCCGCAGCTACGCCGCCTCTTGCGCGATGCGCGCCGCGCACTGACCCCAGCCCAGCAACGCACCGCCGCTCGCGGGCTGTACCGCCAACTGGCTCAACACCCTCTGTTTCGTCGCGCCCGCCATGTGGCGTTGTACCTGCCCAACGACAGCGAAATCGACCCGCGCCTGCTGCTGGCCGAAGCCCAGCGCCGTGGCAAAAAAACCTATTTGCCGGTGCTCAGCGCCTGGCCGCGGACCAAAATGGTGTTTCAACAGGTCCGTGCGGGTGAGGCATATCGTCGCAACCGCTTTCGTATCCACGAGCCGCATATCAACCCAGCGCGCCAGAGGGTCATCTGGGCACTGGACCTGATCCTGCTGCCGCTGGTGGGGTTTGACGAGGTGGGTGGCCGGTTGGGCATGGGCGGCGGGTTCTACGATCGCAGCCTGGCCTACCGCGGTCGCCGCACCGCGTGGCACAAGCCGGTATTGCTGGGGCTGGCCCATGAGTGCCAGAAGGTGGAGCGGCTGGCACAGGCCAGTTGGGATGTGCCGTTGCAAGGCACCGTCTCGGACCGGCGCTGGTACCTGGCCTGATGATCGCGGGTGCACCTGGCGGCCAGAATCCACGCCAACAAAAAAGGCCCATCGGCAAAAACCGATGGGCCTTTTTCATGTACACCATGCATCAGCGATAAGGCGCAGGCGCCGTCACTTCAACCGGGGCATTGGCCTTGCGGTCCCACAGGGACTGCGCGTAGCCCGTGGTCACCACGCCCAAACCGAACAAAATGACCAATATCCAAAGCAAATCCGGTTTGCGGCGCATCAATTGCCCCCCTGCAGGCAAATCATGGTGGTGTGCAACACGAAGCGGGAAAATGGCCCCTGTGTTTACGTGAAGCGTAAAATGCGCGCATTCTGCGGCAACATGACGCTACACGCAAACGCTGACGTCAACCGACCGTCGGGTTGTCGTAAAAACGCCACATAGACAGATTTTGTTGCAAATTTGGAGCAAGAACCATGGCCTACTGGCTGATGAAATCAGAGCCCGACGAGCTTTCCATCAAGGACCTGGCCCGCCTGGGCGAAGCCCGCTGGGATGGCGTGCGCAACTATCAGGCACGCAACTTTCTGCGCGCCATGGCCGTGGGGGACGAGTTCTTTTTCTACCATTCCAGTTGCCCTGAACCAGGCATCGCCGGTATAGCCCGCATCACTGCGCCCGCCTATGACGACCCTGCGGCCCTGGACCCGCAAAGCCCCTACCATGACCCCAAGGCCAATGCCGACAAAAACCCCTGGAGCGCTGTCGACGTAGGGCACGTAGAGACCTTCGCGAAGGTCCTGGGGCTGGGCTACCTCAAACAGCAGGCCGCCCTGGCAGAGTTGCCGCTGGTTCAGAAAGGCAGCCGCCTTTCGGTCATGCCAGTCACCGCCGAACAGTGGGCGGCAGTGCTGGCACTGCGCTGAGGGTTACTGCACGATCAGGTTGTTGAACAGCAAGTCCTCGACCATGGGCTTGCCTTCCTCATTGGCCATCACATCCTGGACCTGCTTGAGTGCTTCCTGGCGCAGTTTTTCCTTGGACTCGACGTTGCTGAAAGAGTCTGCGGTCTGCTGGGTGAACAATGTCACCAACTGGTTGCGGATCAGCGGGTCCTGGCGTTTGACCGCGGCTTCAGCTTCGGGGCCCGTGACGCGCAACGCCACATCGGCCTTGTAGACGTGCAGCCGCGGGCTGCCATCCAGCGCGTAGTTGCCCACGAAGGGCGGGCTCAGGGTGATGTAGCTGACTTTGGGCGGGCCGCCTTCTTCCTTGCCTTCCTCGGCCATGACGGCCGACACGGGTAGCGTCAGGGCCAACACCATCAAGATCCACGCTTTCACAAATTCAATCCTCTTTCTGTTGGCGCAAGCATACCAAGGTTAACCCAGGCGCCAGTGCTTATGGTTGGCTATCAGCTGGCGGCATGCTCGTTGACCGCATTTTCGTCACACCTACACTATCGGCCACAACCTGCAAAGGAATAGCCCGATGAAAGCTGTGCTGTGCAAAGCCTTCGGCCCTGCCGAAACACTGGTGCTGGAAGAGGTCGCCAGCCCGGCGATCAAAAAGAACGAAGTGCTGCTGGAAGTACACGCCGCCGGGGTCAATTTCCCGGATACGCTGATCATCGAAGGCAAATACCAGTTCAAGCCCCCCTTCCCGTTCTCCCCGGGTGGCGAAGCGGCGGGCGTGGTGCGCGCGGTAGGCGAGCATGTCAGCCACCTGAAAGTGGGTGACCGGGTGATGGGCCTGACCGGCTGGGGCAGCTTCGCCGAGGAAGTCGCCGTTGCGGGCTATAACGTTCTACCCATCCCCGACGGCATGGGCTACACCGCTGCGGCCGCTTTCAGCATGACCTACGGCACTTCGATGCACGCGCTCAAGCAGCGCGCCAACCTGCAGCCGGGCGAAACATTGCTGGTGCTGGGCGCTTCCGGTGGCGTCGGCCTTGCGGCCGTGGAGATAGGCAAGGCCATGGGTGCCCGGGTCATCGCGGCCGCCAGCAGTGCCGACAAGTTGGCCGTGGCCAAGGCGGCCGGGGCCGACGAACTGATCAACTACACCGAAACCAGCCTGAAAGAGGAGATCAAGCGCCTGACCGGGGGTAATGGCGTGGATGTCATCTATGACCCCGTGGGCGGCGACCTGTTTGACCAGGCGGTGCGTTCCATTGGCTGGAACGGCCGCTTGCTGGTGGTGGGGTTTGCCAGTGGCCGTATCCCTGAGCTGCCGGTCAACCTGGCGCTGCTCAAGGGTGCGGCGGTGGTCGGGGTGTTCTGGGGCTCGTTTGCCCAACGCCAACCACAGGACAACGCCGCCAATTTCCAGCAACTTTTCCAGTGGTTTGCACAAGGGAAGGTCAAACCACTGGTCTCGCGAACCTATCCACTGGCCGAGGCAGGCATTGCCATCGACGCGCTCGCCCGGCGCCAGGCCGTGGGCAAGCTGGTCGTCGAAGTACGGTAAAACGTTTCCCTTGGCGGAAAAGCTTCAGGATTCCCTGCATCGCCAAATGACGTTGAACTGGCCGGCATGCCACCCGGCCCCAATGTCATTTGAACAGGGAGTTCATCATGGAAGAGTCACGCACCTTTACCATCTATTTTTGCGGTACCAGCGCTACCCATTTCGACAGCCATAACAAGAATTACTGGGACGGCGAACTGGTTGCCACCCTCGCCGCCAATACGCTCGATCGTGAGTTCTCCCATTGGATAGTGGTGGATGGCCCTGGCAGCGGCAACCTGCAGGCCGATGAACTGACGGTGGAGTCAAAAGACCACCCTTATGCGGGCGTGCTGTTTGGCAAAGGCTGGGAAACCAACGTGCGGCACGCCATGAACATGATCAAGGGGCAGTTCGAATGGCAGCGTGAGAAGCTGACCGCCGAGCAACACAAGACACTGCAAGACGCTGGCATTCCGATTGACGACGTGGATGTCAAAGGCACCTTCTGGTCCCGCGTCTATGACTACGGCGACCGCAAGGTCACGCCACAGCAACTGCAACAGGAAATCGTCAATCGGCACCGCAAGGGCGGCAAGATACCAGAACAGGTCAATATCGTCGGGTGGAGCCGCGGCGCAGTGAGCTGCCACATGCTTGCCAACGCGATGCTCGCCGACCCGGAACTCAAGCACGTCCCCGTGAACATCTTTGCGGTCGACCCGGTACCAGGTCTCTTCAACTTCCAGCCCGAGCGAGTGAAGCTGGGGCCGAATGTGCGCGAATACGTGGGTTTCTTCGCCCGTGACGAGCGCTCCCGCGGTTTCGCCTGCGTGGTGCCGGAAACTGATGGCACCACCACGACTCGTCTGTTTCCGTTACCTGGACGCCACGCCACCCTGGTGGGCAATGCCGCGCTGGATGGGGTAGAGGGGCTCAGGATCCTGCCCGAGCCCGGCATGGTTGTTCGCCACCTGGCAGAAACCTGCCTGCGCCGATGGGGCGTGAACTTGGCCAAATGCCTGAATTTCACTGGGGACGAACTGGCCCGTGCCCACGATACCATGCACAAGCACGACCAAAAGTTCATCGACATGCGCCAACACAGCTACACCAAGTTAAGGGAATCGGAAGGTCCAGACCGAGCCATCAGCCTGGGCAAGGAATGGGAGGCCTTTTCCAGAGTGAAAGGCGATAAATACACACCTAAAGTGGGCCTTTCCGCCCCGGTACACGGCGGGCACACGCTCTATCGTGAACTGCTGGAGGGCAAATGAACCCATCGTGAATCGAGGCGAGGGGCTGGCCTGCAGCCCCCCCACCTGCCCCCTGGTTCAGCCTATCAAGCCGCTTGCATCGCCTAGTTGTCCCGGCAATGGCAGCGTTTTATCCGTGCCTCCAGGTTGCGGTCCGGCATCTCATGGGTACGCAGCGCGCTGATGGTCTGCTGGACGTACTCAAGGGTGCTGCCAAAACGCCCGCTGGCACTTTCCAGCACATGGCTCAGCAGGTTGTCGGGCAAGTTGCCCGCGTAGCTGGGGAGGTGGCGTTCCAGCACGAAGCCCAGCGCCTGCACCTTCGTACCGTCTTCCAGGCGGCAGTTGAGCCAATGAGGACGGTAAGAGGGATAAGGCATCTCCCGTTGCCATAGCGCCAGCAGGGAGTCTTGCAGCTCTTCCTGAGGCAAGCGATACGCAAAGCCGCTGCAGGAGCCGCCTCGGTCCAGGCCAAACACCAGGCCAGGGCACTCGGGGGTGCCACGGTGCTCATGGGACCAGAGGTAAAGACCTCGATGGTAACCGTGGACGCGAGCACGCCTGCGCTCGACGGCGCTGCATTCCGGACGCCAGATAAGCGAGCCGTAGGCAAAAAGCCAGACCGGCCCACCCTTGTGGCGGGCCATGGTCGTTTCGAGTGAGTGCACCAACTGCTCGTGGGTCAATTGCGGCCCGAGATCGAGCGAAGGCGGATAAACCACATTGAAGTGTGCAGTTTCGATAGCCGACATGGTGTCGCCTGATATCCCCGTGAATCGACAGCGTCGGCTCACTTTAACTGATTGTTACAACACTGTTGTTACCGTACGGCAGATAACCTCTGAAAATCAAGCCCTTGCGTTTGCTTATAAGAAACGCATTTTACGTTGGTTATAAGCACCGAAGCGGGTCATGGCCCAATGAAGCGCACCGAACTGGCTCTTTCGCAGCCATGTGGCGTGCTTCCTGTGCGTAAGAATAGTGCACTTGGCGACCAAGTAAACTTTCCTACGATATATTCAGAAGTTTCATGTCTAGAAACTTCCTATCGACTTGCGAGAAAAAGCCCGCCTCCCTGATTGATAGCGGTTGACCTCATGAAATACCCTGGCCTCACCCTTGCCGGCACCACCCTCGCCACACTGCTTGCCGCCGCCCCTGCGCTGGGGGCATCGGAGGAAGGATTCTGGTACCTGCAGGGCAGTGTCTTTACCCGTCATTTCGCCAGCAACGGCAACTACAACAATCATCAGGATCTACTGGGCCTTGAGCGCAACCAGGCTTCGGGCCTGATCATGGGCGGCGCTGCATTCCGCAATTCCTTCAGCCAACGCTCGGAATACGCCTACATTGGAAAACGCTTTGACGTGCCTGACTCGGCGGTTTACTACAAGCTCAGCGCCGGCTTGATCCACGGTTACCGGGGCAAGTTCCGCGACAAACTGCCCCTGAACCGCTTTGGCGTGGCACCTGCGGTGATTCCGGCAATAGGGGCCCACTGGGGCCCCGTCGCCGCCGAGGCGGTGCTGCTGGGGCTGGCAGCCACCATGGTCAACGTCGGTCTGCGTTTCTGAACCCAGCTCAGGGGCGTGGGGCGTAGGCGAAGACGTCCGCACGCATCTGGTGCGCGTCCATGCCCGCCGCTACCAGGGCATCCAGCGTGGCATAGATCATGGCGGGTGAGCCGCTGGCATACACGTGCACGCCCGCAAGGTCGGCAATGTCCTCGCACACCGCTTCGTGCAGCATGCCGCAGCGCCCTTCCCACCCGCATAGGTCGCTGACGACCTTGTGCAGGAACAGGTTGGGCAGCGACTCCCACTGGTCCCAGTGTTCGATCTGGTAGAAATCCTCTGGCCTGCGCACGCCCCAGTACAAATGCACCGGGTGCTTGAAGCCCTGGGCCCGGCAGTGCTCGATCAGGCTGTGCATTTGCGCCATGCCGGTACCGGCAGCGATCAGCACCAGCGGCCCATCCGGCAGCTCGGCCAGGTGCGTGTCACCGAATGGCAGTTCCACCCGGGCCATGCCAGTGTGCTGCAACTGCGCAATGAGGTTCTGGGCGCTGGCTTCGCGCACCAGCACGTGCATTTCCAGGTCGCGCCCGGCGTGGGGCGCCGAGGCCAGGGAAAATGCCGACTTGTCCCCACCTTCACGCTCGATCATCAGGTACTGGCCGGCGTGGTAGCGCGGTGGTTTGCCGGCCGGGGCGCGCAGGCGCACCCGCCAGACGTCGCCGCCCACCGGCACACATTCGCTCAGTTGGCAGGCAAAGCTGCGCACAGGCAGCTCCCCCAGCGCCAGCACGCCGTCCCACAGCAGCACGCAGTCTTCCAGCGGTTCGGCGATGCAGGTGTAGATCTCGCCATGGTCATGCTCCACCCCTTCCTGGCGGACCCGCCCTTCTACCAGCAAGGCCGAACACACATGGCAGTTGCCATTGCGACAGCTCTGCGGGCACTCATGGCCCAGCCGCTGGGCCGCTTCCAGAATCCGTTCTCCGGGCTGCGTCTCCAGCACCGCGCCCGATGGCTGCAAGGTTACGCGCATCAATCTATCCCTAGCTGGTTCCACAGTTCATCGATGCGACGGGTCACGGCATCGTCCTTGACGATCACCCGGCCCCACTCACGGTTGGTCTCGCCTGGCCACTTGTTGGTGGCATCCAGCCCCATCTTCGAGCCCAGGCCCGATACCGGCGAGGCGAAGTCGAGGTAGTCGATGGGGGTGTTGTCGATCATCACCGTATCGCGCTTGGGGTCCATGCGCGTGGTAATGGCCCAGATCACGTCGTTCCAGTCCCGGGCGTTGATGTCGTCGTCGGTGACGATGACGAACTTGGTGTACATGAATTGGCGCAGGAACGACCACACACCCAGCATGACGCGCTTGGCATGCCCCGGGTACTGCTTCTTCATGGTCACCACCGCCATGCGGTAGGAACAGCCCTCGGGCGGCAGGTAGAAATCGGTGATCTCCGGGAACTGCTTCTGCAGGATCGGCACGAACACTTCATTAAGCGCCACGCCCAGAATCGCCGGTTCATCGGGCGGCCGGCCGGTATAGGTACTGTGGTAGATCGGCTTGGTACGGTGGGTGATGCGCTCCACCGTGAACACCGGGAACTGGTCAACTTCGTTGTAGTAGCCGGTGTGGTCACCGTAAGGGCCTTCGTCAGCCATTTCGCCAGGGTGAATCACCCCTTCCAGGACGATTTCCGCGCTGGCCGGCACCTGCAGGTCGTTGCCGCGGCATTTTACCAGTTCGGTACGGTTGTCACGCAGCAGCCCGGCGAAGGCATATTCCGACAGGCTGTCCGGTACCGGGGTGACCGCGCCCAGGATAGTGGCCGGGTCGGCGCCCAGCGCTACCGAGACCGGGAACGGTTGGCCCGGGTGCTTCTCGCACCACTCGCGGAAATCCAGCGCGCCGCCACGGTGGCTCAGCCAACGCATGATGACCTTGTTGCGGCCGATGACCTGCTGGCGGTAGATACCCAGGTTCTGCCGCTCTTTGTTGGGCCCGCGGGTAACCGTCAGGCCCCAGGTGATCAACGGCGCCACATCACCTGGCCAACAGGTCTGCACCGGCAGCATGCCGAGGTCGACGTCGTCACCCTCGATGACCACTTCCTGGCAGGCTGCGTCCTTGACCACCTTGGGGGCCATGGCAATGATTTTCTTGAAGATGGGCAACTTCGACCAGGCATCCTTCAGGCCCTTGGGCGGCTCGGGCTCCTTGAGAAAGGCCAGCAGTTTGCCGATCTCGCGCAACTCGCTGACGTCCTCGGCCCCCATGCCCAAGGCCACACGGCCAGGGGTGCCGAACAAGTTGCCCAACACCGGAATATCGAAGCCGGTGGGTTTTTCGAACAACAGCGCCGGGCCCTTGCTGCGCAGGGTTCGATCGCAGACTTCCGTCATTTCAAGCACCGGAGAAATCGGCACCTGAATGCGTTTCAACTCTCCGCGCTGCTCAAGCTGCTGCACGAAATCCCGAAGATCCTTGAATTTCATTGACCATGCCACTCGTAAAATAGGCGTACATCGTACCTGCTCTGGCGCGCGCTGGCAGCCGCCGGTGCCTCAATCGGCAGAATTGGCCTGAATTCTCCCGCTATCCGTGGCCCCGGCCCCGCGCTCGAACAGTGGCGCAAGCAGCGGTTGCAGGTAAGCCGTGGCACCATCTCCGTAATGGTTGTCATCCATGTACAGCGATTGGCCGTCGGCTTCGATACGGCAGGTGTGGCCGTCACTGCAGAACAGCGCCGCCGGATCAATGATTCGCACGTTGCTGTCCGCCGCCGCCAGTTGGCCGAACAGCTGGCTGATGAAGGCCTGCCGACGGCGATGCTCCGCCAGCGGCAACCCTTCATTGGCTACCGGGCGGCCAAGCATGGCCAGGCGCGTCAGGCGGTAGGGCGCCCGTTGCTTCTGCAGAGGCGCTTCCTCCACCAGCCATACCGTGCGGTGCTGTTCACGCAGGCGGGCCACCAGTGCGGCGAGTCGGGTAGCCAGCTGTTGCTCGGCGTAGTGGCGGTCGGCGCGGCCTTGGGGGGTGTGCAGCATATAGGTGGTGTCGCCCAGCCCGTCACCATACAGGTACAAGCTCCAGCGGGCGGCCAGCACTACGTCGTGGACGGTGGGCGCCTGGGCCCGGGCCAACATTGTGCCATTGAAGTCACGGCAGGCGCGCTTGCCCTCCAGCCCCGGCACGGGGATACACCCCGCGCGCGCGGCCAATGACACTGGGGTGCCGTGATCCTTGGCGGCCAGGGCCAGCGCAGGCCCCATGCCCGCCGCGTGGCTGTCGCCCCACACCAGCATTGCCGGTGGCGTGGGGCCTACGGGGCCAAGGGTGCACACTGGCTGTTGCGCTTTGCGGTCAGACAGGCAGTCGCGCTGACCGGCATTCCATTCCCGTGCCTGGGCATAGCGCAGCGCTTGCGGGGAAAGGCGCGACGGCACGCCATCGGCCTGGCGCAGCGCCTGGCCAGCCACCCCAACCAATACCATCAACCCCAATGCGCAGGCCAGCACCTGCCGGGCGCTGGCCGAAACCCGCCCCTGACGCAGCGGCCGCTCGAACCAGCGCCAGGATGCATAGGCAAGCACCAGGCTCAATACCAGCAGGCCAGCCACCTGGAGGGCGCTCAACCCGTCCACGGCTGCATACGACGTAAACACATGCACGGGCCAATGCCACAGGTACCAGGAATAGGAAATCAGCCCTGTTCCCACCATCAGCCGCGTGCTCAGCACCCGGCCTACCCAGGTAGAGTGCACACCATTGGCCCAGATCAGCGCCAGCGTTCCAACTACCGGCAACAGGGCCGCGACGCCCGGGAAGGGGGTGTGGGCATCGTAAAGCACGGTAGCGGCCACCAGCATCGCCACACCCACCAGGCTGGCCAACTGGTACACCCAAGGCGCTTGGCGGCTGGCGGCAATGGGCGTGACCGCCAGCAGCGCGCCGGCCAACAGCTCCCAGGCGCGCATGGGCAGCAGGAAGAATGCCGCGGAAGGATCATGCCGCACGGCCCATACGCTCAATGCAAGGGAGACCAGCAGCAACCCCAGCAAGCACAGGCGCCAGCGCCGCAGGTAACGGATGAGCAGCCCGAGCAACAGCGGGAAGACGATATAGAACTGTTCTTCCACCGCCAGCGACCAGGTATGCAGCAACGGCTTGAGGTCCGATGCCGTGTCGAAGTAGCCGTCCTGACGCTGGAACAGAATATTGGACGCGAACATCGCCTGGTAGCGAACTGAGCGCCCCAGGTCACTGTAGTCATGAGGGGTGAGCAGGAACCAGCCCACCACCATGCACACCACCATCACCAGAAAAAGCGCGGGCAAGATACGCCGCGCCCGACGCGTCCAGAACTCCAGGAAGCTGAATTGGCCGGCCTGGTGCTGACGCCAGAGAATGGAGGTGATCAGGAAACCCGAAATCACGAAGAAGATATCCACACCCACGAACCCGCCGCTGAACCCGGCGATGCCGAAGTGGAACAGCACCACGATCGCTACAGCCACTGCTCGCAGCCCGTCGATATCGCGACGATAGGCTAATACTGCCATGACAATCCCTTGTTATTAGTTGTTCGGACCTGAGCAGTGTAAGCGCAGGCAAGCCGGCGTTTACAGGAGTACCAAGAGCGCTGGAAAGTTCGGTTTCGAGGCAAAAAAAATGGCGCCCCGCAGGGCGCCATCTTCAAGCAACCAGGCTGGCCGGGTTACTTGCGTTTCATCGACAGGAAGAACTCGTCGTTGGTCTTGGTCTGCTTGAGCTTGTCGACCAGGAACTCGATGGCGGCGACTTCGTCCATCGGGTGCAGCAGCTTGCGCAGAATCCACATGCGCTGCAGTTCGTCGTCGGCAGTCAGCAGCTCTTCGCGACGGGTACCCGAACGGTTGATGTTGATGGCCGGGAATACGCGCTTCTCGGCGATCTTGCGGTCCAGGGGCAGCTCCATGTTGCCGGTACCCTTGAACTCTTCGTAGATCACTTCATCCATCTTCGAGCCGGTTTCAACCAGCGCGGTGGCGATGATGGTCAGCGAGCCGCCTTCCTCGATGTTACGCGCGGCACCGAAGAAACGCTTCGGCTTCTCCAGGGCGTGAGCGTCGACACCACCGGTCAGTACCTTGCCGGAGCTCGGGATCACGGTGTTGTAGGCGCGGGCCAGACGGGTGATGGAGTCCAGCAGGATGACCACGTCCTTCTTGTGCTCGACCAGACGCTTGGCCTTCTCGATCACCATCTCGGCAACCTGCACGTGGCGGGTTGGCGGTTCGTCGAAGGTGGAGGCAACCACTTCGCCGCGCACGGTGCGCTGCATTTCGGTCACTTCTTCCGGACGTTCGTCGATCAGCAGCACGATCAGGTGAACTTCAGGGTTGTTACGGGTGATGTTCGACGCGATGTTCTGCAGCATGATGGTCTTGCCCGCCTTCGGCGGAGCAACGATCAGGCCACGCTGGCCCTTGCCGATCGGCGCGCACAGGTCGATGACACGGCCGGTGAGGTCTTCGGTGGAACCGTTGCCGGCTTCCATCTTCATGCGCACGGTGGGGAACAGCGGCGTCAGGTTTTCGAACAGAATCTTGTTCTTCGCGTTTTCCGGACGGTCGAAGTTGATGGTGTCAACTTTCAACAGGGCGAAGTAACGCTCGCCTTCCTTTGGAGGGCGGATCTTGCCGACGATGGTGTCGCCGGTGCGCAGGTTGAAGCGACGGATCTGGCTTGGGGAGACGTAGATGTCGTCCGGGCCGGCCAGGTAGGAAGCGTCAGCCGAACGCAGGAAGCCGAAGCCGTCCTGGAGAATCTCCAGCACGCCATCACCGGAGATTTCCTCGCCGCTTTTGGCATGTTTCTTCAACAGGGAGAAAATCACATCCTGCTTGCGCGAACGGGCCATATTTTCTATGCCCATCTGTTCGGCCATTTCGAGCAGATCGGTAATCGGCTTTTGCTTGAGTTCAGTCAGGTTCATAAGGGAATGACGTAATCATGTATGGAGGGAGAAATTAAGCTTTGGGCTTAATGAGGCCGCGCCGCAGAGAAGGCGACAGGATCGCGTACTAATTCGAGTAGGAGTGCGTCGGCGACGGCTTGCAGGGGGCACTAGAGATACCAGTGCGAGGCCGAATGTAACACCTGAATTTCTGGGCGTCTAGTCGTTGGCCCAAGAAAAAGCCCCGCAAGGTGCGGGGCTATTACCACTGGATATTACAGCGCTATTACAGGCTGGCATCCAGGAAAGCGGCCAATTGCGACTTGGATAGGGCGCCGACCTTGGTGGCTGCGACTTCACCGTCCTTGAACAGCATCAGCGTAGGAATACCACGCACGCCGTGCTTGGCAGGGGTTTCCTGGTTGTCGTCGATATTCAGCTTGGCGATGGTCACTTTACCTTCGTAGGTACCCGCGATTTCATCCAGTACAGGCGCGATCATCTTGCATGGGCCACACCATTCAGCCCAGTAGTCAACGAGGACAGGGCCCTTGGCCTTGAGGACTTGTTCCTCGAAGGTGGCATCAGTGACGTGCACGATTTTATCGCTGCTCATGAAGGGTCTCCGTTGGAAAATTCTGAAATAACTTGGCCCATCATAACGGCACAGGCGGCCTACAGGAAGCCGATGATGATTGTCTCTAACTATAGTGCTTCAAGATTTGAACAATGGCCGGTCAGGTCGCCACGAAGGCGATTGACGTGCGCAAGGCTGCCGCGCGGATATGTTCCTGCATGGCCCTGGTAGCCGGTGCAGCGGCGTGGCGCGCCAGGGCGCGAAGGATTTTACGGTGCTCGTGCCAGGTCTCCATGGCCCGCTCGGCACGGATAAATGGCAGTTTCTGGCTCTCCAGGAAGATGTCGGCGCTGGCGACCAGAATGCTGGCCATGGCCTGATTGCCACTGGCTACCATGATGCGCCGGTGAAACTCGAAGTCCAGGCGCGCGGCCGCTTCGAAATCCCCGGCTCGCAGCTCGGCGCGCATGCTTTGGACATTGCCCTCGAGGCAGTCGAGCTCATCGGCGGTCAGACGAACGGCAGCCAGGCCGGCGGCGAAACCTTCCAATGCATAGCGCAGTTGAAAGATGTCTTCGGGGGCCGCCTGGGCAGCGAATGGCCACGCCAACCCGGCGGCGGTCGGACTGCCGGCCTGCACGAAAACCCCTTTTCCCGGCTGGATGCTGACCACCCCCAGTGCGCTCAGCGTTGACAGTGCTTCGCGCAGTGAAGCCCTGCTCACCCCCAGTTGCTCGGCCAAGTCACGTTGGGAAGGCAGCGCGGCGCCCGCCTCGTAGCCTTGCCGGGCAATCAGCTGGCGAATGCCTTGGATAGCGACGTCGGGGACTGCTTGGTTGAGGGAAGTCATGGGGCTTTCCGGCTAAGTGGAACTGCCGTTTTAGCGCGAATTTCCAGGCAGGGCAAATCACGCCCGATAACGGTTCACCCCCGTTTTTATTGGGCGAAAGTAGTGCAAAAACCCGCGCGGCACCACGCAACTGTTCAGACCAGTAAGACCTCACCTGGAGCCAGGAAACAGGGGCCACAGCGATGACCCCCCGCCGGTGGCATGACCTGTGCACAGCCCCTTCCACTCACTTTCGGAGACCGTGCCATGATCCAGCGCTGTACCGCCCTGCTCACCGCTCTGTTCGCCAGCCTGATGCTCTGCCAGGCCCCCGCCCACGCCGACGGCCTGGAGGATGTGGTCAAGCGCGGCACCCTGAAAGTCGCCGTGCCCCAGGACTTTCCGCCGTTTGGCTCCGTAGGCCCTGACATGAAGCCCCGCGGCCTGGATATCGACACCGCCCAATTGATCGCCGACCGGCTGAAGGTCAAACTCGAGCTGACCCCGGTCAACAGCACCAACCGTATTCCCTACCTGACCACCGGAAAGGTGGACCTGGTGATTTCCAGCCTGGGCAAAAACCCTGACCGCGAGAAAGTCATCGACTTCTCCAACGCCTACGCACCGTTCTACCTCGCGGTGTTCGGCCCGCCCGACGCGCCCGTGGCCAACCTCGACGACCTCAAGGGCAAGACCATCAGCGTTACCCGTGGGGCCATTGAAGATATCGAACTGACCAAGGTGGCCCCCGAAGGCGTGACCATCAAACGCTTTGAAGACAACAACTCGACCATCGCCGCTTACCTGGCCGGCCAGGTGGACCTGATTGCCAGTGGCAACGTGGTCATGGTCGCCATCAGTGAGCGCAACCCCAAGCGCATACCGGCGCTGAAGGTGAAGCTCAAGGACTCGCCGGTGTACGTGGGCCTGAACAAGAACGAGCCGCAGTTGCTGGCCAAGGTCAACGAGATCATCGCCCAGGCCCGCCAGGACGGCAGCCTGGAAAAGAATTCGCAAACCTGGCTCAAGCAGCCGCTGCCTGCCGACCTCTGAGGCGCCGAACCCGACATGGCCTATCACTTCGACTTCAGCCCGGTTCTCGCCAGCACCGACCTGCTGCTCAAGGGCGCGCTGTTCACCCTGGAGCTGACCGCGGTCGGCACCCTGCTCGGGGTAAGCCTGGGGGTACTGGGTGGCGTGGTGCGCGCCTGGAAGATCAAGCCGTTCGCAGGCATCTTCGGCGTTTACGTCGAGCTGATACGCAACACACCGTTTCTGGTGCAGTTGTTCTTCATTTTCTTCGGCCTGCCCTCACTGGGCGTGCAGATCAGCGAATGGCAGGCAGCCGTGCTTGCCATGGTCGTCAACCTGGGGGCCTACAGCACAGAGATCATCCGTGCGGGTATTCAGGCCATTCCCCGCGGGCAACTGGAGGCGGCCGCGGCCCTGGCAATGAGCCGGGCGGAAGCCTTTCGCCATGTGGTGCTGGTACCCGCCCTGGGCAAGGTATGGCCGGCTTTGAGCAGCCAGATCATCATCGTCATGCTGGGTTCGGCGGTGTGCTCGCAGATCGCCACCCAAGAGCTGAGCTTCTACGCCAACTTCATTCAGTCACGTAATTTCCGCGCCTTTGAAACCTACGTGCTGACCACCCTGATCTACTTGGCCATGTCCATGCTGATCCGCGCCCTGCTCAACTGGGCAGGGCGTCGCTACCTGGCAAGGAGCCGCTGATGGACTTCACCTTCTGGGATATTGTCCGCAACCTGCTCATTGGCCTGCAATGGACGCTGGCATTGAGCCTGGTGGCCTTTGTCGGCGGCGGGGTCATCGGCTTGCTGGTGATGACCCTGCGCATCGCCGACAAGGCCCTGCCCAGGGGCATTGCCCGTGCCTATATCGAATTGTTCCAGGGCACCCCGCTGCTGATGCAATTGTTTCTGGTGTTCTTCGGAGTGGCCCTGCTGGGTATCGACATTTCGCCCTGGGCCGCCGCCGCGCTGGCGCTGACCCTGTTCACCAGTGCCTACCTGGCGGAGATCTGGCGCGGCTGTGTGGAGTCGATCGCCCATGGCCAGTGGGAAGCTTCGGCCAGCCTGGCCATGACGCCCTACGAGCAGTTGCGCCATGTCATCCTGCCCCAGGCCCTGCGCATCGCCGTGGCCCCCACCGTGGGTTTCTCGGTGCAGGTGGTCAAGGGCACGGCGGTGACCTCCATCATCGGCTTTACCGAACTGACCAAGACCGGCGGCATGCTCGCCAACGCCACCTTCGAACCCTTCACTGTCTACGGCCTGGTGGCACTGGGGTATTTCGCCCTGTGCTACCCGCTGTCGCTCAGCGCCCGCTACCTGGAAAGGAGACTGCATGCCTCTGCTTAGAGTGTCTGCCCTGCACAAATACTACGGCGACCACCATGTGCTCAAAGGCATCGACCTGAGTGTCGAGCAAGGCCAGGTGGTGGCGATCATCGGCCGCAGCGGCTCGGGCAAAAGTACCTTGCTGCGCACCCTCAACGGCCTGGAGTCGATCAATGACGGCGTCATCGAGGTCGATGGCGAGTACCTGGACGCCGCCCGCGCCGACTTGCGCAGCCTGCGCCAGAAGGTCGGCATGGTCTTCCAGCAGTTCAACCTGTTCCCGCACCTGAGTGTGGGCGAGAACGTGATGCTGGCCCCCCAGGTGGTGCAGAAGGTACCGCGGGCCAAGGCCCTTGGCCTGGCACGCGAGATGCTGGAACGGGTAGGCCTGGCGGACAAGTTCGACGCCTACCCGGACCGCCTGTCCGGCGGCCAGCAGCAGCGTGTGGCCATTGCCCGGGCACTGGCCATGTCGCCCAAGGTGTTGCTGTGCGACGAGATCACCTCGGCCCTGGACCCGGAACTGGTCAATGAAGTGCTCAGCGTGGTGCGCCAACTGGCTCAGGATGGCATGACGCTGATCATGGTCACCCACGAAATGCGCTTTGCCCGCGAGGTGGGCGACAAGCTGGTGTTCATGCACCAGGGCAAGGTGCATGAAGTGGGGCATCCGAAACAGCTGTTCGCAGAACCGCAGACACCCGAATTGGCTGCCTTCATCGGCATGCAGTAGGGCCATGCCGCTGCTTTCCCCGGCTTCGCCCGGTCGCACAGGCGCGGTGTGAAGCCTGTGGGGCCAGGTGACGCTGGGGAAGCAGGCACCACCGAACCAAACGCGTTGGCGGCAGGGTTGGTTCGTGGCACGATGGCAGGGTTATCGACCGGGATCCTTACATCATGCCGCAAGCCACCGCCAAGAACCTTTCCCTGATCGCCGCGATCGATCTGGGCTCGAACAGCTTTCATATGGTCGTGGCCAAGGCCCACCACACTGAAATCCGCATTCTCGAGCGCCTGGGGGAGAAGGTTCAGCTGGCTGCCGGCATCGACGAGCAGCGCAACCTCGACGAAGAGTCGATGCAGCGCGGCCTGGACTGCTTGAAACGCTTCGCCCAACTGATCAACGGCCTGCCCCTGGGCGCGGTACGTATCGTTGGCACCAACGCCCTGCGCGAAGCCCGCAACCGCGGCGACTTCATCCGCCGCGCTGAAGAAATCCTGGGCCACCCCGTGGAGGTCATTTCCGGCCGCGAGGAAGCCCGCCTGATCTACCTGGGCGTGTCTCACACCCTGGCCGACACCCCCGGCAAGCGCCTGGTGGCCGACATCGGCGGCGGCAGTACCGAGTTCATCATCGGCCAGCGCTTCGAACCGCTGCTGCGCGAAAGCCTGCAGATGGGCTGCGTGAGCTTCACCCAGCGTTACTTCAAGGACGGCAAGATCACCCCGGCCCGCTACGCCCAGGCCTACACCGCGGCACGCCTGGAGATCATGAGCATCGAGAATGCCCTGCACCGCCTGAGCTGGGATGAGGCCATCGGCTCGTCGGGCACCATCCGCGCCATCGGCCTGGCCTTGAAGGCCAACGGCCACGGCAGCGGCGAGGTTAACGCCGACGGCCTGACCTGGCTGAAGCGCAAGCTATTCAAGCTGGGCGACGTCGACAAGATCGACTTCGACGGCATCAAGCCGGACCGCCGCTCTATCTTCCCGGCGGGCCTGGCCATTCTGGAGGCGATCTTCGACGCCCTGGAACTGCAGCGCATGGACCACTGCGAAGGCGCCCTGCGTGAAGGCGTGCTGTACGACCTGCTGGGCCGCCACCACCATGAAGACGTGCGTGAACGCACCCTCAGCTCGCTGATGGAACGCTACCACGTGGACCTGGAACAGGCTGCCCGCGTCGAGCGCAAGGCCCTGCACGCGTTTGACCAGGTAGCGGCCGACTGGGGCCTGGAGGAAGGGGTATGGCGCGAATTGCTGAGCTGGGCCGCCAAGGTGCATGAAGTGGGCCTGGACATCGCTCACTACCATTACCACAAGCACGGTGCCTACCTGATCGAGCACTCGGACCTGGCCGGTTTCTCCCGCGAAGACCAGCAGATGCTGGCCCTGCTGGTACGTGGCCACCGTCGCAACATTCCCAGGGACAAGTTCGCCGAGTTCGGCGAGGAAGGCCGGCAACTGATTCGCCTGTGCGTGCTGCTGCGCTTTGCGATCCTGTTCCACCACATCCGTGGCACCCAGGAAATGCCGGCCGTGAAACTCTACGCCGGGGAAAACAGCCTGGAAGTGGAGTTCCCCACCGGCTGGCTGGACGAGAACCAGCTGACCCAGGCCGACTTCGCGCTGGAAGCGGAATGGCTGACCCGGGTCAACATGACCCTTACCGTACGGTAAGAATCGGGATGCTCAGGCGCTCGAGCAGCGTGTCCTGGGCGCTGCGCGGGTTCTGGTTGCCGGTGGGCGAGCTGCGCACGTAGCGGCCGTCGGGCTGCAGGATCCAGGAGTGGGTGTTGTCGGTCAGGTAGCTTTCCAGCTCCTTCTTCACCCGCAGGATCAGCTTCTTGCCCTCTACCGGGAAGCAGGTCTCCACGCGCTTGTCCAGGTTGCGTTCCATCCAGTCGGCGCTGGACAGGAACATCTGTTCCTCGCCGCCGTTCAGGAAGTAGAACACCCGGGTGTGCTCCAGGAAGCGGCCGATGATCGAGCGTACCTGGATGTTATGCGACACCCCGGCGATGCCCGGGCGCAGGCAGCACATGCCACGCACCACCAGGTCGATACGCACGCCCGACTGGCTGGCCTTGTACAGCGCGCGGATGATCTTGGGATCGGTCAGCGAGTTGAACTTGGCGATGATGTGCGCGGGCTTGCCTTCCAGGGCGAACTGGGTTTCGCGCTGGATCATGTCCAGCATGCCTTTCTTCAGGGTGAACGGCGCATGCAGCAGCTTCTTCATGCGCAGGGTCTTGCCCATGCCGATCAGCTGGCTGAACAGCTTGCCGACGTCTTCGCACAGGGCGTCGTCGGAGGTCAGCAGGCTGTAGTCGGTGTACAGGCGCGCGTTGCCGGCGTGATAGTTGCCGGTACCCAGGTGGGCGTAACGCACGATCTCACCGGCTTCGCGGCGCAGAATCAACATCATCTTGGCGTGGGTCTTGAAGCCCACCACACCGTAGATCACCACGGCACCGGCCGCTTGCAGGCGGCTGGCCATCTGCAGGTTGGACTCTTCGTCGAAACGAGCGCGCAGCTCGATGACCGCAGTCACTTCCTTGCCGTTGCGCGCGGCGTCCACCAGCGCATCGACGATTTCCGAATTGGCGCCGCTGCGGTACAGGGTCTGGCGCACCGCAAGCACGTGCGGGTCCTTGGCGGCCTGGCGCAGCAGGTCGACCACAGGAGTGAACGACTCGAAGGGGTGCAGCAACAGGATGTCCTGCTTGCTGATCACGCTGAAGATGTTCTCGCTGTTCTGCAGCAGCTTGGGGATCGCCGGGGTGAACGGCTTGTATTGCAACTCCGGGTGGCTGTCCAGCCCAGTGATGCTGAACAGGCGCGTGAGGTTGACCGGGCCATTGACCTGGTACAGCTCCGACTCGGCCAGGCTGAACTGCTTGAGCAGGTAGTCCGACAGGTGTTTGGGGCAGGTATCAGCCACTTCCAGGCGCACGGCGTCACCGTAGCGGCGCGAAAACAGCTCGCCACGCAGGGCGCGGGCCAGGTCTTCGACGTCTTCGGTGTCCACGGCCAGGTCGGCGTTTCGGGTCAGGCGGAACTGGTAGCAGCCCTTCACTTTCATGCCCTGGAACAGGTCATCGGCGTGGGCATGGATCATCGACGACAGGAACACGTAGTTGTCGCCAGGGCCACTGACTTCTTCGGGCACGCGGATAACCCGCGGCAGCAGGCGCGGCGCCGGAATGATCGCCAGGCCAGAGTCGCGGCCGAAGGCGTCGATGCCTTCCAGCTCCACGATGAAGTTCAGGCTCTTGTTCACCAGCAACGGGAACGGGTGCGTCGGGTCGAGGCCGATGGGGGTGATGATCGGCGCGATCTCGTCGCGGAAATAGCGGCGCACCCAGGTCTTGAGCTTGGTGGTCCAGTGGCGGCGACGAATGAAGCGCACCTGATGCTTTTCCAGCTCCGGCAACAGGATGTCATTGAGAATCGCGTACTGGCGGTCCACATGGCCGTGTACCAGTTCGCTGATGCGTGCCAGCGCCTGGTGCGGCTGCAGGCCGTCGGCGCCAGCCTGTTCACGGGCAAAAGTGATCTGCTTCTTCAGGCCCGCAACGCGGATCTCGAAGAACTCGTCCAGGTTGCTGGAGAAGATCAGCAGGAACTTCAGGCGCTCCAGCAGCGGGTAAGACTCATCCAGGGCCTGTTCCAGCACGCGGATGTTGAACTGCAACTGCGACAGCTCGCGGTGGATATACAGGCTGCTGTCATCCAGGCCCGGCACGGGAATGGGTGCCGGCGGGGTGGTTGTGGTGGTTTCCGTCACCGGCGCTTCCACGGGCTCCATGGCCGGCGGGGTCTCGATGACCTGCTCCAGCACGGGCTGCGCTTCTTTCACGGCGTTTTCGTGAAGTCCTTCGTTATTCATCTAGCGTTCCTGAAGGGCTCAATTGCCCTCTCATTCAGTTGAGCGGCACGGTTTGCGAATCAGGTGAGGATGCCATTGGCACGATCATATCGTCGACAGTGTCTTCACAAGCACTGACGAGGCGGGACGCCAACTCATCACACTGACGGTGGCTGGGGGGCAGGCGCAGGGCGCGGGCACGGCTCACGGCAAACTCCTGGGCCCACGCGTGCGGGCCGGCGCGACAGTTATAAGCCGCCATTATGACGGTTGCATGACAAACCCGCGTCAGCCCCCTCGCAGACAGCTTCCAGCATTGTCATTCCGCGGACTGTTCACGTCGAGACACATTTCGACACTTTCACGAATGGCCGCGACGGGTTAGGCTGCGCGTTCATTTCGCCAGCATCCAGACAATGCTCCAACAATTTCTGCAGGATTTCGGCTACCTGGCCCTGTTCCTTGGTACGTTTTTCGAAGGCGAGACGATTCTGGTCCTGGCCGGGTTTCTTGCGTTCCGCGGTTACATGGACATCAACCTGGTGGTGGTGGTTGCCTTCCTGGGCAGCTACGCCGGTGACCAGCTGTGGTATTTCCTGGGGCGCAAGCACGGGCGCAAACTGCTGGCCCGCAAGCCGCGCTGGCAGCTCATGGGCGACCGGGCGCTGGAGCATATTCGCAAGCACCCGGATATCTGGGTGCTGAGCTTTCGCTTCGTCTATGGCCTGCGCACCGTGATGCCTGTGGCCATCGGCCTGTCCGGTTACCCGCCCAGGCGCTACCTGCTGCTCAACGGTATCGGCGCCATTGTCTGGGCCACGGTACTGGCCTTGGCGGCGTACCACTTCGGGGCGATTCTTGAAGGCCTGCTGGGCAACATCAAGAAGTACGAACTGTGGGTGCTCGGCGCGCTGCTGTTGCTCGGTGGCGCGCTGTGGCTGCGCCGGCGCATCAAGGCCGCGCGGGTGGCACGCAAGACCGCCAGCCAGCACGCAGACTGAAACCCGCTGAACCCAGCGCCTCCCTGGTGATCCATGTACTGATAAGCTCAGATACACAGACACAGCCCAGGGAGAATCGAGCATGGCCAAGAAAGTTGCAGTGATCCTGTCCGGCTGCGGGGTATACGACGGCGCAGAGATCCACGAAAGCGTGATCACGCTGTTGCGCCTCAACCAGCGCGGCGCCCAGGTGCAATGCTTTGCGCCGAACATCGACCAGATGCACGTGATCAACCACCTCACCGGCGAAGAAATGCCCGAGACCCGCAACGTGCTGGTCGAGTCAGCCCGCATCGCCCGGGGCGAGGTCAGGGACCTGGCGGATGCGGACGTCGACAGCTTCGATGCGCTGATCGTGCCCGGTGGTTTTGGCGCCGCGAAAAACCTCTCCAACTTCGCCACCCAAGGCGCCGCCTGCACGGTAAACCCGCAGTTGCTGGAACTGGCCGAAGCCTTCGCCGAAGCCGGCAAGCCGGTGGGGCTGATCTGCATTTCCCCGGCCCTGGCGGCCAAGATCTACGGCCCTGGCGTGAAATGCACCATTGGCAGCGATGAAGAAACGGCCAAGGCCATCGACAAGATGGGCGGCACCCATGAGTCGTGCCCGGTGAGCGACATCGTCGAAGATACCGCGCGCAAGCTGGTGAGCACCCCGGCGTACATGAGCGCCAAGTCCATCGGCGAGGCAGCCGAGGGTATCAACAAGTTGGTGGACCGGGTGCTGGAGCTAGCCTGAACCCACCTGACAGACCGCGGCACCTGCTTCCCGCGGTCAGGCCCTGGCCAAGCGCGTCAGAATACGGTCCAGGCTGTTGGCGAAGGCCTGCTTGTCCTTGTCGCCGTAACCGGCCTGGCCGCCCCCTACCTGCCCCTGCTCCCGCAGGTCGGTGAACAGGTTGCGCACCGCCAGGCGCTCACCCATGTTCCGTTCGTCAAACTCCTTGCCGCGCGGGTCCAGGCAGGCAACGCCCTTTTTCACCAGGCGGTCGGCCAACGGCACATCGCTGCAGATCACCAATTCACCCGGCACGGCATGCTCCACCAGGTAATCATCGGCGGCGTCCGGCCCGGCGGGCACCACTACCAGCTTCACACAGGCGAACGCCGGCTTGATCAGCGGCACACCCGCCACCATCAGTACGTCGAACTGACGCTTCAGGGCAAACTTGATGACTTGGTCCTTCGCTGCCTTTGGGCAAGCATCGGCATCAATCCAGACACGCATGGGGGTACTCATTGCAGTGGCGAAAACGGGCGTCAGTGTACGCCAGGCCAGCCGTCCGGCGCCGGAAAACCTGGACGCCAATGACCGCCGAGCAATTAAATAGTTCACTAAAAAGTTAGGTTTGGTTACAATTTACTGATGTCAATTTGACATTCTCAAATTGTGAAACCAATCGATTTCATTGCGTGGCAAGACCGATGGGCGCAAGGAAGCCGTAATAAACCTCAATGGATGTAAGGAAGTTTTGTTCATGTTCAAGCAAACCATGGCTGTCCTGTCCCTCGCCACGTTGCTGGCCGGCTGCCAGGCCACTGGCGAGGATTACCAGGCCGATGTATTCGACGCCAGCCAGGTAAACACCAAGACCCCTGCCAGGACCGTACAGATCCTGACCGTATCGCCTACCAAGATCAAAGTCAGCAACGCCAAGAACCGCCAGACCGCCCAAGTGGTCGGTGGCCTGCTGGGCGCAGTCGGCGGCGGCGCGCTGGGTGCCGGCCACAACCGTGATACCGCTCTGGTTGGCGCGGTCGGTGGCGGCGCGGCAGGTGCCCTGGCCGGTTCCATGGTCAGCGAAAGCAGCCTGGTACCCGGTGTACTGATCGGCTACTCGGAAGAAGGCAAGATCTACACCTCTGCCCAGGTCGGCAAGCCATGCCAGTTCACCCCAGGCAGCATCTCGCTGATGGTCATGATGCTCAACAACGAAACACGCATCCAGCCAAACGCCACCTGCCCTGAACCTGCCAAAGGCTGAAGCTGAACATGAACCGCACACTCATTGCCTTGACCCTGTCGCTGCTGGCCGCCCAGGCCGATGCCGGGCAATTCGATCAGCTGCGCCAGATTGAAGTCCAGCAACAGCAAGTGGAAGCCGCCCAGCAGGCCGCCTACCAGCGCCAGTGGGAAGAGCAGCAGGCCAAGGCCCAGGCTCGCGAAGACGCCAACCGCCGCGCCCGTGCCGCCGCCCAGGCGCGCGCTGCCGAGCAGGCCGCCTCCGAACGCAAGGCCGTTGCCCAGGAAAACACCCGCCTGCGTACCCGCGCCGAGCAGCAGGAAGACGAAGACCGCGCCCTGGAAATCGAAGAGCGCAAGCTCAAGCTGCAAGCGATGAAAGCCAAGGCCGACCGTGCCAACGACTACATCGACGCCGAACTGCGCAGCAGCGCTGCCCAGACCGACGTGGTGCAGTCCAAGGCCGACGCCACGCGCAACGTCAGCTCGGGCACCAAAGCGTTGCTGGAAGACACCGGCAAGGCCGACGTGAACCGGTCGAACAAACTGTTCGGCAACTGAAACGCCCCGCCATAAAAAACCCACCATCAGGTGGGTTTTTTTATGGCGCCGAAAGAATCCAGGGGTCAGACAGGGGCGCGGCGCAACGTTGCCAGCAGCGTCGCCGCGGCGATGAACAGGCCCGCGAATGTACGGTTCACCCGCTGTTGCTGCTTCGGCGTGCGCAGCAGGCGCAGCACTTTGGCCGCCAGACCGGTGTACCCCGCCATGACCAGCAGATCGACCGCGACCATGGTTGCCGCGATGGTGACGTACTGCACCGTCAGCGGTGCGTGAGGGTCGATGAACTGCGGCAGCACCGCCAACATGAACACCAGCGCCTTGGGGTTGCTGACGTTGACCAGAAAGCCGCGAAAAACCAGGCTCAGCGGCTTGCCGATAGGGCGCACGGCCGAATCGGCAGCCATGTCCATGGGCAGTGCACGCCACTGCTTGATCGCCAGGTAGACGAGGTAGAACACGCCGAACCATTTGATCAGGGTAAAGGCGGTGGCGGAGGTCGCCAGCACCGCACCGAGGCCGGCGGCAATGATTGCGATCTGCAGGATAAGGCCCAGTTGCAGGCCCAGCGCATTCCAGTAGCCACGTGCGAACCCGTACTGCAGGCCGCAGGACATCGAAGCAATGGCGCCAGCGCCAGGGGAAAGACTGATGATCCAGCAAGCGGCAAGGAATGCCAGCCAGGTTTGCAGCGCCATGACGCACCTCGTAACAAAATCGGTAGATCGGTAAACCTACTGCTTGCCGAAGGAAATGGCTACGCAAATATGCGCCTGTGGGACCGGGCGAAGCTCGGGAAGCGGGCGGCGTAGTTTAAGGATACACCGCGGTGCTGCTTTCCCGGGCTTCGCCCGGCCCTACCAGGTCAGGACAACGCCTCAAGCTCCGCCTGCATCGTTTCCAGGGTTTCAAGCGCCATCATCCAGGCTTCTTCAAGCTCGGCTTCACGCACTTTCAGCTTGGCCTGCTGGGCCAGCTGATCGCGCAGCTCGTCCTTGCGACCCGCTTCGTAAATGCCGCTATCACCCAATGCAGCCTCGACCTTGGCCAACTGTTCATGAAGCTTGCCCAGCTCGGCTTCCAGCTTGTCGGCCTCGCGCTTGTGCGGGGCCAGCTGCTGGCGCAGGGCGGCCGCGGCCTGGCGCTGGGCTTTCTTGTCGGTCTTGTCGGCGTTGACCGGGGTGTTGCTGACCGGCGCGTTGCGCTGACGGTAGTCCGCCAGCCAACGGGTGTAGTCATCCAGGTCGCCGTCAAAGGCCTCGACCTTGCCATCGGCCACCAGCAGGAAGTCGTCGGTGGTACTCTTGAGCAGGTGCCGGTCGTGGGAAACCACCAGTACCGCGCCGCTGAACTCCTGCAGGGCCATGGTCAGCGCCAGGCGCATTTCCAGGTCCAGGTGGTTGGTCGGTTCGTCGAGCAGCAACAGATTCGGCCGTTCCCAGGCAATCAGCGCCAGCGCCAGGCGGGCTTTCTCGCCGCCGGAGAAATTCAGCACCGGCTCGTCGATACGACCGCCACGGAAGTCGAAACCACCGAGGAAATCGCGCAGCGTCTGTTCGCGCTCGGTGGGCGCCAGGCGTTGCAGGTGCAGCAACGGGCTGGCCTTGCTGTCCAGCGAGTCCAGCTGGTGCTGGGCGAAATACCCCACAGTAAGGTTTTCGCCACGCACCAGGCGCCCACCGATGGGCGACAGCTCGCCGGCCAGGTTCTTGATCAGGGTCGACTTGCCCGCGCCGTTGGGGCCCAGCAGGCCGATGCGCGCGCCCGGGGTGAGTTGCAGCTTGACCTTCTCCAGCACCACCTTGTCACCATAGCCAAGGCGGCCTTCGGACAGGTCCAGCAACGGGCTCGAGATCTTGTGGGACTCGCGGAACACGAAGTCGAACGGCGAATCCACGTGGGCGGCGGACAATTCTTCCATCCGCTCCAGTGCCTTGATCCGGCTTTGCGCCTGGCGGGCCTTGGTGGCCTGGGCCTTGAAGCGCGCAATGTACTTTTCCATGTGCGCGCGCTGGGCCTGCTGTTTCTCGTAGGCTTGCTGCTGCTGGGCCAGGCGTTCGGCACGGGCCCGCTCGAACGCCGTATAGCCGCCGCGGTACAGGGTCAGCTTGCATTGTTCGACATGAGCCACGTGGTCGACCACGGCATCGAGGAAGTCCCGGTCGTGGGAAATCAGCATCAAGGTGCCGGGGTAGCTCTTGAGCCACTCTTCCAGCCACAGGATGGCGTCCAGGTCCAGGTGGTTGGTCGGCTCGTCGAGCAGCAGCAGGTCGGAGGGGCACATCAACGCCTGGGCCAGGTTCAGGCGCATGCGCCAGCCACCGGAGAAACTGCCGACCTGGCGGTCCATCTGCTCGTTGGTGAAGCCCAATCCGGCCAGCAACTTGCGCGCCCGCGCGTCGGCGGTGTAACCGTCGGCGCTGTCGAGTTCGGCATGCAGGCGGGCCAAGGCCGCGCCATCGTGGGCAGCCTCGGCGGCGGCCAACTGCTGCTGGACCTCGCGCAAGCGCAAATCCCCATCGAGAACGTAGTCTACGGCTATTCTCTCGAGTGTATCGACTTCCTGACGCATGTGAGCTATACGCCAATCAGCCGGCAACTGGCAGTCACCGGAATCGGGCACGAGCTCGCCGCGCAGCAAGGCGAACAGGGTGGATTTGCCGGCGCCGTTGGCACCGATGAGGCCGGCTTTCTGACCGGCGTGCAGGGTCAGCTCGGCGTCTTCTAGCAGACGCTGCGGGCCACGCTGTAAAGTAAGGCTTTGAAGTCGAATCATAATGGCGGCGGAGTCTACCAGCTTCGACGACAACTGGCGCGAGAAGGACTATGCACTCTGACCTGTGGAGCTTTTCGCTGGATATTTACACTCGCCTTGGCATTGAGCAAGCCTGCCTTGAGTTGCAGGCCGAAGGTGCCAACGTGTGCCTGCTGCTGGGCGCCGCCTGGCTGGGGCAATTGGGCGTGGCCTGCAACGGCGACCGCCTGGCACGCTTGCGCGACCTGGGCGAGCCTTGGCACGACGAGGTGATACGCCCCTTGCGCCACTTGCGCCAGAGCTGGCGCGAGGCAGCCGCCCACGACCCGGAACTGGACGCGCTACGCGACCAGGTCAAGGCATTGGAGCTGGAAGCCGAAAGGCAGTTGTTGCAGCGAATCGAGTGGATTGCCCAGGATTGGCAGGCCGAAGGCGCCGATGACATGGGTGCCTGGCTGGACGGTATCGCACCACCCGCTGCTCGGGAAAAACAACGCGGCGCGCTGCAAAAGCTGCACGCCGCGAGTCTCGCCGATTAAGAGGCGCTTGGCGCTGGCGCGCTGCTGTTGGCCGGGCTTGACGGCGTGGAAGCCGGGGTAGGCGCGGCAGGTGCCGAAGCGCTGGTGCTTGCCGAGGCTGGCGCAGCGGCTGGCTTGGCGGCTGGCACAGGAGCCTTTTTCGCGGCAGGGCGGGTTGCCGAGCGGGTCGCAGGCTTGGCCGCGGCTTTGCTGGCCACCGGCTTCGCAGTTGGAGCCGCTTTTGCCGGGGCGGGTTTCGCAGCCGCAGGCTTCGCGGCGGCAGCTGGCTTGGCGGCAGCGGGCTTCGCTGCAGCGGCCTTGGCCGGGGCCGCCTTGGCAGCGGTTTTGGCCGGCGCTTTGGCAGCCGCAGGCTTGGCGGCCGGTTTGGCAGCAACCGGTTTTGCAGCAGCCTTGGCGGCGGGTTTCGCTGCCGCTGGCTTGACAGCAGGTTTGGCCGCTGCCGATTTGGTTGCCGGTTTTGCAGCGGCAGTTCTGGTCGCAGGCTTGGCTGCAGCGGCAGGCTTGGCGGTTGGCTTGGCCGCAGTAGCCTTGGCCGCCGAGGCTTTGCTGGCAGCGCGCGCCGGCGCCTTCTTCGCCGCGGGTGCGGCCGCAGGCTTGGCCGAACGCGAACTCAGCGCCTTGCTGGCCGCTTCATGCACACGCCCCACACCCTGCGCCAACTTCAAACTTTCCTGGGCGTCACGCTTGAGTTGCACGATGTAGTGGCGTGTTTCAGCCTGACGCTCTTTCAGCGCATCGAGCAGTGCTTCAAGTTCTTCACCAGCCGCTTTTGCCTTGGCCTGCGCCTTGGCTTTGCCAGCGCTGGCAGCATCCTGAAGTTTGCTACGCGACTTGTGCAGTTTTTCCTGAGCCTTTCCGCGCTGCTTTTCCAACTTGGCGAGTAGTTTCTCAGCATCAGCCAGGGCCTGGGAGCAGGCGCCTTCCAAATGTTCGAGCAGGCTGCTCGAAAGCTGTTGGAGCAAGTGCAACGGGGTATTTACTGGCTTCTTGTTAGCCGACATGGGTTACCTCCTGGCTGACGTGATTGCGGCTCATACTAGACCTGTGCAAGTGTCACCGCTAGACATTGTTGACAGTGCCGATCGAGCCACGTTTCATGCCTGGGCAAAGTTGTTGTTAGGGCCGTTCGAAAACAAGTGTAGAAGTTGTGTGAAAGTCTGCCGTCATCGGGCGCAAAACTCTTCGCCTGGCAACTTGCGAGACTGGCATAATTGCCCGCCTTCGAACAGGGATATTCTCCATGTCGCGTTACCTGCTTTTTTCGCCATGGCTGCTGATTACCGCCGCATATGCCGCCGAGCCCGTTGCTGCCACCAGCCCCCACGACCTGGGCTACAGCCTTGGCGCCAGCCTGGGCGAGCGCTTGCGTGAAGAAGCGCCCGGGGTAGACATACAGGCGCTGGTCGAGGGCCTGCAACAGTCTTATGAAAACAAGCCCCTGGCCCTGCCCCCCGAACGTATCGAACAGATTCTGCGCGAGCGCGATGCCCAGGCCAATGAAGCGCCGGCGCCCTCCCCCACGGAAAAAGCGATGATGGCTGAGCAACGCTTCATGGCTGCCGAGCGCGCCAAGGCCGGCGTCCATGAACTTGCCGATGGCATTCTGATGAGTGAGTTGGCATCCGGTAACGGGCCACACCCCACGGCCGATGGCCGGGTGCAGGTGACCTACGTGGGAATGCTGCCGGACGGCACGGTGTTCGATCAGAACCAGCAACCCCAGTGGTTCCGTCTCGACAGCGTGATCAGCGGATGGCGCAGCGCCTTGCAGCAGATGCCCAAGGGTGCGAAGTGGCGAGTGGTGATACCGTCGGATCAAGCTTACGGAGCCGACGGCGCGGGCGACCTGATCGCGCCCTATACCCCTCTGGTGTTCGAAATCAGCCTGCTGGACGTAGGCGCCTGATCTCAGGCCTGGACCGCGGCTTCTTCCTTGTGCGCGTTGTGCAGCACTTCGATCAGGCAGTCTTCCAGCTCGAAACGCTCGTGCAGCCTTGAACCCAGCTCCTTGAGTTTGCTGATCAGGTCCGGCGCGGAGGAGCAATCGCCCTTGTCGCAATGATCGTTGAAGTCCAGCGCAAACCGGGTGATCAGGTCGATGCGCGGAAAGAGGGTATCGGCCAGCTCCAGACCGCGCTCGTCATCGAACGCCTTGGCCTCGGCGATCAATTGCTCATAGATTTCGAAATGCCCCGCCGACACGTAGTCGACCAGCACGCCGCAGAACTCCTTGAGCTTCTTGCGGTTACCGGCCAGCGCCTCCGGCGTCTCGCCTAACGTATCGAACGCTTCCACCAGCTTCTGACGCTCCTGCAGCCAGCGATCAATCAGCTTGTGCACCCCACCCCAGCGTTCCTGAGCATTCTGACAACTTTCCAACATGGTCTTTTCTTCCCTTTTGGGTCATGCCGCCATCGGCCCATTTCCAGACAACGTGGAAGCGGAACCGTTCGCAAAAGCGCAGCAATCAAAGCAGCTGTTTTCTATGGTGCGTGCTGGGAGATTATGCCCGCGCGCCTGTAGCTTCAAGGTGCCTCGGCGATAAAGTTCATACAAGCGTTTCATACGCTCCGGCACTGCATGGCCGCCGCAGGCTGGAGCCAAAACCGCAGCTCAAGGCTACTCCAACGCTCAACGCAGCGCTTGCAGCCAGCCCAGCACCGTCACCAGTGCCAGCCCCGCCAATGCCAACAGGCTCAACTCTGGAACGCTGAGATCCAGTAGCGTCCAATTGACGCGGGCGCATTCCGGGGTGCCCAGCAACAAGGTTTTGAGCACGTCATGCCAGGGAAGCGAGGCAAAGAGATAGTCGAGCCCCGGCTGGCAAACCACCTTGGGTTGCTCGCCATTGGCTTGTACCCATAGGTGACGCAGCGAGGCTGCCAACCCCATGCACAGCAGCAGCGTGTGGCCCGCCAGATACAGTCGCGTACCGCGCCGTGACACACCGTGGACGAAAGCGACCAGGCTGGAAATGCCGAAACACGCAACGCACAGCCGTTGCACCTGGCTGAGGGAGCACGGGATCAAACCGACCTGCCATTCGAGGTAGTACGCCGTCCCCAGCATGACGGTGGACAGAACAAAACCCAGCAAAAACAAGGAGCGCGAGCTAGCCAATACCATGACAAATCCAGTAACGCAGTAGGTGGAAAACTACGTTAGAGGAAAGGCGCAAAGGCTATCAACCGGTTGCCCGAGAGGCATTTCCGGGGATCGTGTAGGGGTAATCCGACAAGCTGGGGAAGACGTTGGAGAGGTCGCTGTAGGACTTTGCGAACCTAGTAGTAAGCGGCTTGCCAGCGAGCTGTTTGGCGTTGCAAAAAAGCTCGCTGGCACGCCAGCTTGGACAGGATCGGGGAATGCTTGTCAGGCACGGGCAGGCTCTGGCAGGGGCAGCGCCAGCAGGCGTTCGTCGAGCAGGCCCAACCCCTCCTGGAACAGCTGGTTACTGCGTTCGGTTTCACCCAACCGCGCCAGCAGCCGCGCCAGCTCCGCGCAGGCTTCCGGATTACGCTGCAGGCGCAGGCTGTTTTCCAGATAGTCACGCGCCTTGCCCCACAGGCTGTTCTGCAGGCTGAGGCGGCCCAGGGTCAACAGCAGGCTCGAATCATCGGCATGCTCTTTCAGCCAGCCTTCGGCTGTGTGCAGTTGCTTGGCCGGATCGCTGCCCACCACCAGGCCATACAGGCGAGCCAGGTGGCTGTCATAACCACGCTTGAGCGCGGCGCGCAGGGTTGACTCGGCCTCGGCCTGGGCACCCAGCTGGCGCAGTTGATCGGCATAGGCCAACACCAGCGCAGGTTCTTGCCGCTGCCCGGCACTGAGTTGTTCCCAGGCGCGTTTCAAGGCCTCCAGGGCCGCCTCGCCTTCTTCGCGGGTCGACACCAGCGTGAGGTTTTCACCCCAGGCCCGATGTTCCAGCTCAGTCAGTTCAGCTGCCGTCACTGCCTTGCTCTTGCGCAACTCGGGCAACAGGTGGATCAGCGCCGACCAGTCACCCCGTTGCTGGTGCAGGTGCTGCAATTGACGCAGTACCTGAACGTTGCCCGGGTGACGCTCGCGCATGGCTTCCAGGGTGGCCCGGGCACCCTCGGCGTTGCCACGGTCCACTTGCAGCTGCGCGTGGGTCAATGCCACGGCCAGCTCGGCCTGGGGTTGGCGTTCCAGCGCGCGTTCCAGCAGGTTATCGCTGTCTTCATGGCGGCCCAGTTCGTTGGCTGCCTTGGCCGCGCCCAAGTAGTACAGCAGGGGCTGACGTTCGCCTTCAGCCGCCCGGTGCAGGTTGCGCTGGGCACTGGCCCAGCGGCCCTCGGCCAGGTCTAGCTGGCCCTGCTCCACGGCGATCTGCACACGACGCTCGCGGTTACGGCCCGACCAGGGGTTGACCACCCCCGCAGAGGTCAATACCAGGTGCAGCAACACCCAGACCACAAACACCACCAGTACGATGGCTACCAGCGCTGCCAGTGTCGACCACAACCCCGACTCGTAGCGGAACACGTGTGGGTAATCGATCAGCACATAGCCCGGGTGCTTGGCTATCCCCAGGCCCAGGCCCACAGCAATGGCAACGGCCAGAAAGAGAATGACGTAGACGCGCTTCATGGGCGCGCCTCCTGTTTAGGCTGAGCCCCCGGCTGGGTCATCAATGCTTCGGCGGGCATGTGCCGGTGTTCCAGGTAATTCTGCACCGCCTCCAGGCTACTGTTGAGGTCCGGGGTGACCACTGACACCGGCTGGCCTTTCAATTCGTCGATGCGCGCCAGCATGGAGCGGCTTTCGGTGTTGTCCTGGTTGAAGCTGGCCAGCAGAATGCTGCGGGCTTCATCCAGGGCCTGGCCGAAGACCTTTGGCTCGCCATTGAGTGCCGCCCATTGGGCCTGTTCCAGCGCCAGGCTCAAGGCCAGGCGTACCTGGTTCAGGCTCTGGCCAGCCAGCAGGGGACGAATGTTTTCGTCAGGGCGGAAGTCGACGCGAAAGTAACTGGAAATCTTCGCCCACCACTGTTCCCAGCGGTCGCCATCATCAGCCAGGCGCACGCGTTCGGCGTCGCCCTGAGCCTGGAACTCCGGCGCCAGCGCCGACAACCCCACGGTCTGGTCACGCAAGGCGCCCAACTGCAGGAATAGCCCGGTACGGTCTGGCTGCTCGACGCTGTTCAGAGAGGCCATGGACTTGGCCAGTTGCTCGCGCGCCGCAAAGGCAGACGGATCGTCCTGCTCACGCAGGATTTCATCGGCCCCCTGCACAAGTGCCTTGGCACTGACAATGTCCTGCAAGGCCGACAGGCGCAGGCTGGCCAGGCGCAGCAAGTGCTCGGCCTCTGCCAGGCGCCAATCCTTGCGACTGGCACCCAGCACGCTTTCCAGGCGCTGGCTCAGGCGCTGCTGGTCACCCTGCAGCTGGGCCACCAGGCGACGGCGCTCTTCCAGTTCATCCGCGCTGGGCAGCGTACCCAGGCGCGCCGTCAGGGCCTGCTCGCCCTGGCTCAAGGCCTGGGCCTGGTTGTCCAGCGCCTGCAATTGCCCGGACTGCGCCTGGTGGCCGGCCTGCAGCTGGCGCAATTGCCAGGCGCTCCAGCCGCCAACCGCGACGCCCGCGGCGCCCAGCAGCAGTGCCACGACCGCGATACCGGCGGCACCGCGGCCGGACTTCTTTGGCGCAGGGAGGACAGCCGCCTCGGGCGTCGACTGCACATCATCTTGGGGCAAGACTGTTTCGCTCACGTATCCATCCTTTGCATTGGGCAGGTTTCACCCGGGTAGGCGGTGTTCACGCAGGGCCGCCAGCAAGGCCGCGGTGCTCGCACCACGGCAATCCACTACATGGCGAGCGCCGGCGGCCTGGGCCTGGGCGGCAACTCGCGGGCTGGGCACGAACAACGGCAACCCGGCCAATTGGGGCCAGTGTTGACCGGCCAACTGTTGCAAATGCTCGAAACCCTGCCCACTGCTGACCACCAGCGCGTTCAGGCGTTCCGCCGTGACCAGCTGGTGTAACGCCTGCGGCGGGTAGTGCGGCAGGCAACGGCGGTAGAGTTGCAGATAATCGACAGTAGCACCCTGGTCGCGCAAGTGCTCGGCCAAGCGCTCACGCCCGCCCTCACCACGCAGGATGAGCACTTTGGGGTAAGGTTGGGCCAATGCTTCGGCCAATGCCGGCAGGGCCAGCAGGGCTTCGCTGTCGTCACCCTGGGGCGGGAAATGCACGCGCAGGCCGTAGTCATCGAGAATCGCCGCGGTAGCGGCGCCCACGCTGAACCAGCTTTGCATGGGCGGTTGCGGCCAGTACTGGTCGATCAGGTCCAGGCCAAGCCGTGCCGCGGGCTTGCTCACCACGATCACCGCGCAGTATTGCGCCAGGTTCAGCACCTGGGCGCGCATTGTTTCGCTGATGGGTAACGGCTGGATGTCCAGCAACGGCAGGCTGGCGCTATGTAGGCCAGCGGCGGCGAGCTCTTGCGCCACCGCGGCCGATTCCTCGGCCGGGCGGGTCAACAGCAGGCGCCAGGCCGTCACGGATGGCCTTCCTCGCCGTATACCGCCTTGAGGATCTGATCGGCCCCCTGATGCAACAGGGCTTCGGCGACCTCGACTCCCAGGCGCTCGGCATCGGCACGGGGTGCGCGAGCCTGGGCACTGAGCAGGCGCCCGCCATCGGGTTCGCCTACCAGCCCGCGCAGCCAGAGCTGCTCGCCCTCCAGCACGGCGTAGCAGGCGATCGGCACCTGGCAGCCGCCGTTGAGGTGCTTGTTCAAGGCACGCTCGGCAGTGACCCGCGCGGCAGTGTCATGGTGGTGCAGCGGCGCAAGGAGGGCATGGATCTCACTGTCGGCGGTGCGGCATTCGATGCCCACGGCACCTTGCCCACCCGCTGGCAGGCTGTCTTCGATGCTGATGCTGTCGGTGATGCGATCCTTGAAGCCCAGGCGGATAAGGCCCGCGGCTGCCAGGATGATGGCGTCGTACTCACCTGCGTCCAGCTTGGCCAGGCGGGTGTTGACGTTGCCACGCAGGAAACGGATCTGCAGGTCGGGGCGCCGCGCCAGCAGCTGGGTCTGGCGACGCAGGCTGGAGGTGCCCACGACGCTGCCTGCAGGCAATGCCGCCAGGCTGGCGTGGCTGTTGGAAACGAAGGCATCACGCGGGTCTTCACGCTCGCAGATGCAGAACAGGCCCAGGCCCTCGGGGAAGTCCATGGGCACGTCCTTCATGGAGTGCACGGCAATATCGGCCTGGTTGTCGAGCAGGGCGTTCTCCAGCTCCTTGACGAACAGGCCCTTGCCGCCAATTTTCGACAGGGGCGAGTCGAGCAGCTTGTCGCCGCGGCTGACCATGGGCACCAGGGTCACGACCAGGCCGGGGTGCGCCTCTTCCAGGCGCGCCTTGACGTACTCGGCCTGCCACAGGGCCAGGGCGCTTTTACGGGTGGCGATGCGGATCTCGCGAGTAGGCATGAATCAATCCGTGCTGGGTAGATAGGCCGATCATACCAGCATCCCGGGAACAGCATGGCGCTCGGAGCGGGCAAGCCCTCCCCGGCGCGCCTCACAACTGTTGCATCATCTTGCGCACACCGGCCACATGGCGGCGGCTGACTATCAGCGCATCACCGTTGAGCCCCTTGAGGAACAACTGGAAATGCCCCAGCGGCGTGCGCTGCAGGCGCTCGATACGGTCTCGGGCGACCAGGGCATTGCGGTGGATACGCACGAAGCGGTCACCGAACTCGTCCTCCAGGGCCTTCAGGGGCTCGTCCAGGAGCACCTCGCCGCCCTCGTGGCGCAAGGTCACGTACTTGTGGTCGGCGATGAAGTAGATGACCTGGTCCAGCGGAATCAGCTCGATGCCTTTGCGCGTGCGGGCACTGATATGGGTGCGCGGGCCACTGCCGCTTTCGGCGGCCGGGCGGGTCAGCGCGGCCAGTTGCGCGCGGTTGGGGCGCTCGGCCTTTCTCAATGCTTCGAGCAGGTGCTCAGGGCGCACCGGCTTGACCAGGTAGCCCAGGGCACTGGTCTGGAACGCCTCCAGGGCGAACTCGTCATGGGCTGTACAAAACACAACCGCCGGCGGCGCTTCGCGCTCGCACAGCTTGGCTGCAACCTGCAGTCCGTCAAGGCCGGGCATGCGGATGTCGAGCAAGACCACATCCGGCTTGAGGCTGTCGATCAGGGTCAGGGCCTCTTCGCCATTGGTGGCGCTGGGCTCCAGGACACTGTATCCCTCGAGATCGCTGACCAGTCGGCTCAAGCGCTCGCGGGCTAGGGGTTCGTCATCAACGATCAGGACATTCATATTGCACTGGATTCCTGCGTGAGTCTCGCACAAGGATAGCGTAGACAGGTGAAGTGACGACCGTCACGGCGATCCACGCTCAGACTCGCGCGCGGGCCAAAAAGTGCCGCAAGTCGAGCACCAATATTCGACAGTGCCTGGTGAGTACCGCTCGAAACCTGCCCGCAGGCAGTTTCGTCGTAGGGATTGCTTACACACAATATGAACTCTCCCCCTTTATAGTCAGCTTCTACCCGGATCACACCCCCGTCTATGCGAGGGGCCACGCCGTGAACCAGAGCGTTTTCCAGTAACGGTTGTAAGGTTAGCTGCGGAATCGGCAAGTCATCGGGAATTGCGTTGATCCTCCAGTCCAACTGTAGACGCTCGCCAAGACGATATTGCTCAATCCGTAAATATCGTTTCGACAACGCCAGTTCCTCCCCCCAGGTCACCAGGGTGCCAGCCTTCCCCAGGCTGGCGCGAAACAGGTCGGACAGGTCCAGAACCGCCTGTTCGGCCCGCACCGCATCCACTGCCACGAGGCTGGCGATGCTGTTGAGGGTGTTGAACAGAAAGTGCGGCTTGATACGGGCCTGCAAGGCTTCCAGGCGTGCTTGCAGTTCTGCGCGCTGCTGGATGCGCCACTGGCTCTGCAAGTAAAAGTAGCGCAACAACAACGCCGAGATGATCAGCGCAATCAGCCCATGGCGCAGGTAACGATTGAAACTGGCGAAGGAAATGTCCGAGGGGTAACCGGCCAACCGCAAAGAGTCGGTCAGCCCGGTGGCGGCCACGGTCAGGGCAACCACCAGGGCACAGCAAAACCCGCCGGCCACGCCAGGGTTCAGGCCTGCCAGCCAGGGCCGCAACCCGCACAGCACGGCCGCCGAGAGCAACACTATCCACTGCACGAACAGCGAGGTGAGCGCCAACCGCGACCAGTCGAAGCCGGCGGCCATGGGCTCGGCCAATACCAATACCATCACCAGCAGTTCGGCGAGCATCACCAGCACCAGCAGCGCCTGGGCTTCGCACAGCACCGGTAGGAAAAATTCCTGTTGCGCACGCTCGCGGCGTGCCGGGTTGCGTCCATCTGTAGGCATATGCGCATTCCACTGGGCACTCAACCCCCGTCAGGATTGAAGCCCTGTTATTATTGCAGGCAATTTCCCGTTCACGCCTTCAACGAGCGAATTCATGAGTACTGACAAGACCAACCAGTCCTGGGGCGGCCGCTTCAGTGAACCCGTCGACGCCTTTGTCGCCCGCTTCACCGCCTCCGTCAACTTCGACCAGCGACTCTACCGTCACGACATCATGGGCTCGATCGCCCACGCGACCATGCTGGCCAAGGTCGGCGTGCTCACCGATGCCGAGCGCGACAGCATCGTCGACGGGCTGAAAACCATCCAGGGCGAAATCGAAGCCGGCACTTTCGAGTGGCGCGTGGACCTGGAAGACGTGCACATGAACATCGAAGCACGCCTGACCGACCGCATCGGCGTCACCGGCAAGAAGCTGCACACCGGCCGCAGCCGCAATGACCAGGTGGCCACTGACATCCGCCTGTGGCTGCGTGACGAGATCGACCTGATCCTGGGCGAGATCACTCGCCTGCAGAAAGGCTTGCTGGAGCAGGCCGAGCGCGAAGCCGAGACCATCATGCCCGGCTTCACCCACCTGCAGACTGCCCAGCCCGTGACCTTCGGCCACCACCTGCTGGCCTGGTTCGAAATGCTCAGCCGCGACTACGAGCGCCTGGTGGACTGCCGCAAGCGCACCAACCGCATGCCGCTGGGCAGTGCTGCGCTGGCCGGTACCACCTACCCGATCGACCGCGAGCTGACCTGCCAGTTGCTGGGCTTCGAAGCCGTGGGCGGCAACTCGCTGGACAGCGTGTCAGACCGTGACTTCGCCATCGAATTCTGCGCTGCCGCCAGCGTGGCGATGATGCACCTGTCGCGCTTCTCCGAGGAGCTGGTGCTGTGGACCAGCGCCCAGTTCCAGTTCATCGACCTGCCAGACCGTTTCTGCACCGGCAGCTCGATCATGCCGCAAAAGAAAAACCCTGACGTGCCGGAACTGGTTCGTGGCAAGAGCGGCCGCGTGTTTGGCGCCCTGATGGGCCTGTTGACCCTGATGAAAGGCCAGCCCCTGGCCTACAACAAGGACAACCAGGAAGACAAGGAACCACTGTTCGACGCCGCCGATACCCTGCGCGACTCGCTGCGCGCCTTCGCCGACATGATCCCGGCCATCAAGCCCAAGCACGCCATCATGCGCGAAGCGGCACTGCGCGGTTTCTCCACCGCAACAGACCTGGCCGATTACCTGGTGCGCCGTGGCCTGCCGTTCCGCGACTGCCACGAAATCGTCGGCCATGCGGTGAAATACGGTGTCGACAGTGGCAAGGACCTGGCCGAGATGAGCCTGGAAGAACTGCGCCGCTTCAGCGACCAGATCGACCAGGACGTCTTCGAAGTGCTGACCCTGGAAGGTTCGGTGAACGCCCGTGACCACATCGGCGGCACCGCGCCGGCCCAGGTCCGCGCCGCCGTTATCCGCGGCCAGTCGCTGCTGGCCCAGCGCTGATAGCACCACCCACGGCAGACGCTCTACCTGTGGGACCGGGCAAAGCTCGGTCCCACAGGAGCTCTTCCGACCACCCCCTTTCAGGAGCCGCGCCATGAGCGAGCCTACCGATATCCAGAACGACGACGAACAATTCGCCGAAGACACCCTGATCCAGGCCATCGAGAACCAGATCGAAAGCGACAACCCGCCCGCCGCCAAGGCCACGTTCAACAAGTTGACGCTGGTCGGCTACGAACGTGAAGATATCCTGGAAATGATGGCTCACGTACTGGCCGTGGAAATCGACAAGATCCTGGAAGAAGACCGCGCATTCGATACCGTTTGGTATGAAGCAGCCCTGCGCGCACTGCCTGAACTGCCCCCCGAGGCCAAGGCCGAGCAAGACTGACTTTCCCGGCAGGAATGCTTCGGCCTTACTACACTGGAATTGCCCCGCTGCCCCGCAAGGAAACCGGGGCCTCCACGGCCTGCCGTTGGCGGCCGTCTATTCCTGGAAAAGTCCGGAGTACCTATGTCGTATACCCCTGAGCTGGTCGCCGAACTGGAAATCCTCGCGCTGTTCAATCTGGACAACACGCAAGAAGGCCTCAAGATCCATCACACCGCCACGCCACAGGCCATAGCGGCCGCCAAACGCTTGCACGACAAGGAACTGATCACCCAGGTCGATGGTGGCTACCTGACCAGTGGCGGGCTGCAGGCCGCACAGCATGCACAAGCCCTGCTGACGGTACTGGGCGTCACTGAAGCCGCTTGAACGCGGCGAACCACGCCGGCGCCCTCCTGGCACCGGCGTTCCGTTTTTCATCGTACAGGCTCAAATTACGCTCAAGGTTGCCGATAACGGGGTGAAGGCGGGTGTTCCGTCGTTCCACAGTCACGCCGCCCAGCCGTCGATTCGAGCTTCCGATGCCGCGCAACCATGAAATACGCCCCGACCTGGATGAGGGAATAGACCGCAAGGTGCTCGGGCAACTGCGCACCCGCTTCCTGACCCTCAACCGCGGCCGCCTGGACCGCGCCCTGGAAGGGCTGTCGAGCCGCCAGCAACAAGTGCTGAAACTGTTGCCGCTGTTCTTCCACGTCAACCATCCGCTGCTGCCCGGTTACGTGTCCGGCGCCACCCCTGCGGGCCTCTCGAATTTCGAGCCTGACGCAGAGACCCTGGCCGAGGCACAACGCCTGACCCGCTCGTTTTCCTACAAGGTGCGCCATGGCAGCCCGCCCCGGCCGCTGCATGGGTTGTTCCTGATGGGCAGCCTGGGCACCCTGGCCCAGGCGGAACAGAGCGACATGGACTTCTGGGTGTGCCACGACACCGAACTGACCGGCGAGGAAGTGGCTGAGCTGCGCAAGAAATGCCAGTTGCTTGAAGCCTGGGCCGCGACCCAGGGCGCCGAGGCGCACTTTTTCCTGATTGACCCGCCGCGCTTCGTGCGCGGCGAACGCGACAGCCAGCTCAGTTCCGAAGACTGCGGCACCAGCCAGCATTACCTGCTGCTGGATGAGTTCTACCGCACCGCCATCTGGCTGGCAGGCCGCACGCCGCTGTGGTGGCTGGTGCCCGTCTATGAGGAGCGGCGCTACGCCGAGTACACCGACACCCTACTGGGCAAGCGCTTCATTCGCGCCGATGAAGTGCTGGACCTGGGCCACCTGGCCCATATCCCTGCGGGCGAATTCGTCGGTGCCGGCCTGTGGCAGTTGTTCAAGGGCATCGAGTCGCCGTACAAGTCGGTGCTCAAGCTGTTGCTCACCGAGGTCTATGCCAGCGAACACCCCACTGTCCAATGCCTGAGCCTGCGCTTCAAACAGGCAGTGTTCGCCAACCAGGTCGACCTGGATGAGCTGGACCCCTACATGGTGGTCTACCGCCGCATCGAGGAGTACCTGCTGGCTCGCGGCGACGTCGACCGCCTTGAGCTGGTGCGCCGCGCGCTGTACCTGAAGGTCAACAAGAAGCTCAGCGCCGTGTCACGGCAGCGCCCGCCCAGTTGGCAGCGCCTGCTGCTGCAGCGGTTGGCGGCCGAGTGGAACTGGGGCCCGCGGCACTTGGCGCTGCTGGACAGCCGCAGCCAATGGAAAGTACGCCAGGTGGTCAGCGAGCGCCGGGCGCTGGTCAACGAGCTGAACTACAGCTACCGGTTCCTCAACCAGTTTGCCCGCAGCGAACAGGCTGTCAGCCTGATCAACAACCGCGACCTCAATATTCTTGGCCGCAGGCTGTACGCCGCGTTCGAGCGCAAGGCCGGCAAGGTCGAATTCATCAACCCGGGCATCGCCCCGGACCTGGCCGAAGACACCCTCACCCTGGTGCAATCGCCCAATCGCAAGGAACCGGGGCACACTCAGTGGGGGTTGTACAACGGCAACCTGGGAGCCTACGAGTGGGAGCACTTCGCCCCATTCAAGCGCAACCGGCAACTGCTGCAGCTGCTCACCTGGTGCCACCGCAACGGCGTGATCGACAGCAGCACGCGCCTGGCCCTGCACCCTGGCGAGAGCGACCTGACCGAGTTCGAACTGTTCAACCTGATCGCCAGCCTTCAGCAGAGCATTCCACTGCCCCTGGCCACCGTGGCGGATGAGCAGTTGCTGCGCAAAAGCGTGCCCGTGGAAGTACTGTTGCTGGTCAACGTGGGTGTCGACCCACTCAAGCACCACCGCGACCTGAACATCCTGATGACCACCGAGCGCACCGACTCGTTGAGCTATGCCGGCGTGCGCGAGAACCTCGTACTGACCCTGGACCAGGTCACCCTCAATAGCTGGAGCGAAGTGCTGACCGAGCGTTTCGATGGCCCCCACGCCCTGCTCGACTGCCTGCGCGATTACTTGAACCACCTGCCACCTGGCCAGCCGCCGCGGGTACGGGTGCGCTGCTTCTGCCACAACCGTGCCCCCGCCATCGCCCAGCGCGTGGAAGCCCTGCTCAATACCGCCCAGGCGCTGTTGAAAAAGGGCCTGAATCACCGCTACCTGATCCGGGTACAGCAGGACTATCACGTGCTGGAACTGGTGCCGGGGAAGGTTCGCCATGTGGCCCTTGCGACCGTGGCGGCACTGGTGCAGTACCTGGGCGAGGACCTGGCCAGCTACAGCCCGCTGCACCTTGACAGCCACGCCCTGGATGAACACGACCTGGGGTTGATCCTGCCCTTGGGCCAGCCCGAGAGCATCCAGCTGTTCTACCGCCTGCAGGACAGTTGGGCGGACGTCTACGTGCTGGACGAGCTCAATGCCCTGTGGCACCAGCGGCTGCCGTTCCACGACGAGCCCAGCTTGCTGGTGCCGCTGCAACGCTTCCTGCAATCGGTGCTGTACCGCCGCAACGCCCTGTTGCCGGTTGAAGCCAGCGCCCACCCGGCACTGGAGGTGCTCTACTATCAACTGTTGCCCACGGGCGCGGGGCGGGCGCGCGGTATTGAGCCGCGGCCCGGCCCGGAGGAAGCCGGCGACAAGCGTTTCTATGACGTGCAGGCGATTGTCGAGCGCTCAGCGCCGGGCAGGATCCAGGTGACCTTGTATTGCAACCAGCGGGAATTTTCCGAGCTCGAACACGGTGACCAGCTGTACGCCGTGGTCGCGCGGCAGATCCTGGCCCAGCGCACCGAGGCCACGGCCTACCGCTGCTACATCACCGACCTGGACCTGTGCGGGCTGCTGGGCGACGCCCCGGGCGCCACCCACCTGTACCTGCGCTACAAAGCGGACCTGGAGCGGTCGCTGAACCACGCCTTGAGCCAGCTGTGATCAACCGACGCTGGCGCGGCGCTCGCTGGCCTGGTGACAGATCTGCCGACGGCGCTCGTCGTCCGCCGAACGCCATTCGCGGATATCTTCCACATGGCGGAAGCAGCCCTTGCAGACTTTCTCCTCGTCCAGCCGGCAAAGGCTGATGCATGGCGAAGGCACCGCCGGGCTGACGTTGCTGTAAAGGGGCTTGGGCGGGCGCACCGCCGGGGTGGGAGTGGTCACGCTCAGATATCTTCGAAGTCCAGCTTCACGCCAGCCTGTTCCCAGGTGGCGCGGCTGAGTATCTCGCCCAGCAGCTCTTCGGACTTCTCGCAGGCCCACTTGCGCGACTCCTCGTCATAGTCGAAGTGGTAACCACCGGAACGCGCGGCCAGCCACAGTTGGCGCAGCGGCTCCTGGCGGCTGATGATCAGCTGGCTGCCGTTGTCGAACTTGATGGTCATCAGGCCGGACGAAATCTCAATGTCATCGGCATGGTCTTCGAACAGTTCTTCCAATGCCTGTTGGGTGGCATCGACCAGGTCGTGAAAGCGCGCTTCGGTCAAACTCATGGTGGGAACCTCTATACGTGTCTGCACACTGCAAGCGCGCGAAGATACGAGCAGCGCGCCCCGAATGCAAAGTATTACGACCTGTGGAACTGCGCATTCAACGTTGCGCTGCCTTCGCGCAGCAGCACACTGGGCGCGGCCCAGGGGCCGCAGGATGCCACCCCCCCTCAATCCGGGTTGCATAGGCAAGCTGCCGGGTGGCCGGTATACTCGGGCGCAATTAACGCTTTTACAAAGGATTTCGCCATGAAGCGCCTGATTTCCGCCCTCGCTGCGCTGGTCGCGGTTGCCTGCCTCGTGTCCGCTTGCGGCCAGAAAGGCCCTCTGTACCTGCCTGACGGGCAAAAATCCACCGTTGAACAAGACAACCCGTCGAAATCGCACAAACACATGATGTAAGGGAAGACCATGGACGCTTTCAACTACCGCGACGGTGAACTGTTCGCGGAAGGCGTGTCGTTGGCCTCCATCGCCGAGCGTTTCGGCACGCCAACCTATGTCTATTCCCGTGCGCACATCGAGCAGCAGTACCGGGCCTATGCCGACGCCCTTGCCGGCATGTCGCACCTGGTCTGCTTCGCGGTCAAGGCCAACTCCAACCTGGGCGTGCTCAACCTTCTGGCACGCCTGGGCGCAGGCTTTGACATCGTCAGCGGTGGTGAGCTGGAACGCGTCCTGGCCGCTGGCGGCCGTGCCGACCGCGTGGTGTTCTCCGGCGTTGGCAAGAGCCGCGCAGACATGCGCCGCGCCCTGGAAGTGGGCGTCCATTGCTTCAATGTCGAGTCTGCCGACGAACTTGAACGCCTGCAGGCGGTAGCCGCCGAGCTGGGCGTACGCGCCCCGGTATCGCTGCGGGTCAACCCCGACGTCGACGCCGGTACCCACCCGTACATCTCCACGGGCCTTGCCGAGAACAAGTTCGGCATCGACATCGTCGCCGCCGAGGATGTCTACGTGCGCGCCGCGCAGTTGCCGAACCTGGACGTGATCGGCGTCGATTGCCACATCGGCTCGCAACTGACCAGCCTGGAACCCTTCCTCGACGCCCTCGACCGCCTGCTGGGCCTGGTCGACCGCCTGAGCGACTGCGGTATCTTCCTGCAGCACATCGACCTGGGTGGTGGCCTGGGCGTGCGTTATCGCGACGAAGCACCACCGTTGGCCGGCGACTACATCAAGGCGGTGCGCGAGCGCCTGGACGGCCGCGACCTGGCCCTGGTATTCGAACCAGGCCGCTACATCGTCGCCAACGCCGGTGTGCTGCTGACGCGCGTCGAGTACCTCAAGCACACCGCCCACAAGGACTTCGCCGTGGTCGACGCGGCCATGAACGACCTGATCCGCCCGGCCCTGTATGAAGCCTGGATGGACGTCAGCGCCGTGCAGCCACGCACGGGCGAAGGCCGCGCCTACGATATCGTCGGGCCGATCTGCGAAACCGGTGATTTCCTGGCCAAGGGCCGCCAATTGGCTCTTGAAGAAGGCGACCTGCTGGCCGTGCGCTCCGCCGGGGCGTATGGTTTCGTCATGAGTTCCAATTACAACACCCGCGGGCGTGCCGCCGAGATTCTGGTCGCTGGTGACCAGGCCCATGAAGTGCGCCGCCGTGAGACGGTCGCTGAACTGTTCGCGGGCGAAAGCCTGTTGCCGGAGTAAACCCATGCTGCTGCGCTTTACCAAAATGCATGGGCTGGGCAATGACTTCATGGTCCTGGACCTGGTCAGCCAACACGCGCATATCCTGCCCAAGCACGCCAAGCAGTGGGGCGACCGCCACACTGGCGTCGGCTTCGACCAGCTGCTGATCGTCGAAGCGCCGAGCAACCCGGACGTGGACTTCCGCTACCGCATCTTCAACTCCGACGGTTCGGAAGTGGAACAATGTGGCAACGGCGCGCGATGCTTCGCCCGCTTTGTGCTGGACAAGCGGTTGACCGCCAAGAAACGCATTCGCGTGGAAACCAAGAGCGGCATCATCGAACTGGATATCCGCAATGACGGCCAGATCAGCGTCGACATGGGCCCGCCACGGCTGGTTCCCGCTGATATCCCGTTCGTGGCCGATGCCCAGGCGAAGAACTACGATGTGGAAGTGGATGGCCAGGTGGTAAACCTCGCCGCCGTGTCCATGGGCAACCCCCACGCCGTCTTGAAGGTCGACGATATCAACGCCGCGCCAGTCCACGAACTGGGGCCAAAAATCGAACACCACCCGCGTTTTCCTGCGCGAGTGAATGTAGGCTTCCTGCACGTGGTCGACCGCCAGCGCGCGCAACTGCGGGTGTGGGAACGTGGTGCCGGGGAAACCCAGGCCTGTGGTACTGGCGCCTGTGCTGCCGCCGTGGCCGCCATCAGCCAGGGCTGGATGGACTCACCGTTGTTGATCGACCTGCCCGGCGGGCGCCTGTCCATCGAGTGGGCTGGCCCCGGCCAGCCTGTGCTGATGACCGGCCCCGCTGTGCGGGTCTACGAAGGCCAAGTGCGTCTATGAGTGAGCAACGACCATGACCGACAAGCCCCAGGCACCTGCACCACAGCCCCTTGATACCGTCGAGGGCAATACGGCGTCGCCCCCCGGGGCCGAGGCGGTCGCAGCCTTCCTGCGCGCCAACCCTGACTTCTTCGCCGAGCAGGAAGACCTGTTGGTCAGCCTGCGCCTGCCCCACCAGCGCGGTGACACCGTGTCGCTGGTGGAGCGGCAGATGAAGGTACTGCGCGAGCGCAATATCGAGATGCGCCACCGCCTCTCTCATTTGATGGACGTGGCCCGTGACAACGACCGCCTGTTCGACAAGACCCGGCGGCTGATTCTCGACATTCTCGATGCAGGCAGCCTGGAAGAAGTGGTGATCGCCGTGGAAGACAGCCTGCGCCAGGAATTCCAGGTACCCTTCGTCAGCCTCATCCTGTTCAGCGACATCGCCACGCCAGTGGGCCGCTGGGTCAGCACGGGCGAAGCGCACCAGGCCATCGGCGCGCTGCTGTCGGGCGGCAAGCCGGTCAGCGGCACCTTGCGCGATCATGAACTGGACTTCCTGTTTGGCGAGGAACAGCGCAAGCAAGTCGGCTCCACCGCCGTGGCCACCCTGAGCCATCAGGGCCTGCATGGGGTGCTGGCCATCGGCAGCCGCGACCCGCAGCATTACAAAAGCTCGGTGGGCACGCTGTTCCTCAACTATATCGCCGAGGTCCTGGGCCGCGTGGTACCGCGCTTCACCAGCAGCCTGCGCTCGGTACGCTGACCATGCAGGCGCACCTTGATGCCTACTGCGCTCACTTGCGCAGTGAGCGGCAGGTGTCCGACCATACCCTGCAAGCCTACCGCCGCGATCTGGACAAGGTGCTGGCCTTTTGCGAGAAGGAACAGTTGCGCGACTGGGGCGCCCTGGACATCCAGCAACTGCGCCGCCTGGTCGCCCGCCTGCACCAGCAAGGGCAATCATCACGCAGCCTGGCGCGCCTGCTGTCGGCGGTGCGCGGGCTATACCGCTACCTGAACCGCGAAGGCATCTGCAACCACGACCCGGCCAACGGCCTGTCGCCCCCCAAGGGCGAACGCCGGCTGCCGCGTACCCTGGACACCGACCGTGCCCTGCAATTGCTGGAAGGTGCCGTTGAGGACGATTTCCTCGCCCACCGCGACCAGGCCATGCTGGAGCTGTTCTACTCCTCCGGGCTGCGTCTGTCCGAGCTGACCAGCCTCAACCTGGAGCAACTGGACCTGGCCGACGGCCTGGTACAAGTGCATGGCAAGGGCAGCAAGACCCGCGTGCTGCCGGTCGGCCGCAAGGCCCGCGAGGCTCTGCAGCAGTGGTTGCCCCTGCGCGGGTTGAGCAACCCGGCCGATGACGCCGTGTTCGTCAGCCAGCAAGGCCGCCGCCTGGGGCCACGGGCCATTCAGTTGCGGGTAAAGGCCGCTGGCGAGCGCGAGCTAGGCCAGAACCTCCACCCGCACATGCTGCGGCACTCTTTCGCCAGCCATCTGCTGGAGTCATCACAGGACCTGCGCGCGGTACAGGAAATGCTGGGCCACGCCGACATCGCCACCACGCAGATCTACACCCACCTGGACTTCCAGCACCTGGCAACCGTCTATGACAGCGCCCACCCACGGGCCAAACGCAGCAAGGACAGTGACACATGAGCATCGAGCTGATCACCTTCGACCTGGACGACACCCTGTGGGACACCGCCCCGGTTATTGTCACCGCCGAAGCCGTGTTGCGAGACTGGCTGGGCGAGCACGCACCAAAACTGGGCCCGATCGAGGTGGAACATCTGTTCGCCATTCGCAAACGCCTCGTGGATGCCGAGCCTGGTCTCAAGCACCGCATCAGTGCGTTGCGCCGCCTGGTGCTGCTGCACGCACTGCGCGAAGCTGGTTACCCGGAGCCAGAGGCGGCGCACCTGGCGCAGAAGAGCTTCGAGGTGTTCCTGCACGCTCGGCATCAGATCGAGGTGTTCCCCGACGCACTGCCGGCCCTAGAGCAACTGGGCCAGCATTACACCCTGGGCGTGGTCACCAATGGCAACGCCGACGTGCGCCGCCTGGGGCTGGCCGACCACTTCGCCTTTGCTTTGTGCGCCGAAGACCTGGGCATCGGCAAGCCAGACCCGGCCCCCTTCATCGAAGCGCTCAAGCGCGGTGGTGGCGTGGCCGCCAGCGCAGCCGTGCATGTGGGCGACCACCCCGGCGATGACATCCTGGGCGCGCAGCAAGCCGGCCTCAAGGCCATCTGGTACAACCCACAGGGCAAGCCGTGGGAAGCGGACCACAAGCCGGATGCCGAGGTGCGTAGCCTGCTGGAAATCGCCCAGGTTCTGGCAAGCTGGAAGTAACGCCCCGCGCGGTCCTGCAGGGCCCGCTATGCGCCGGCAGCACCGGGCGCCACAAATCCCGGGCATGAAAAAGCCCGCAGCGACGGCGGGCTTTTTCAGGGAAGCAGGGACTCAGATAGGGCGGCTGCCATATTTGTTGTCCGGCTTCTTGGGCGGATCGGCGACCACATTGGCCTCCACTTCCTGCACTTTGCCGCCACGGGCCAGGAACTCTTCCATGGCACGGGCAAGGGCATCGCGCTCCTTGTTCTTGGCTTCAATACTAGGCAGTTCGTCTACCGACACCGCAGCCTTGGACTTGCCTTTGGCCGCGGGTGCAGGGACGTCGCCGCCATCGTCGTCGGCAACGTCTTCAGCCGCCGCTTCGAGGCCTTCCTCGGTATCGTCCTCGTCACCTACTTCGAGTTCGTCGTTTTCCAGATCATCGTCGCTCATGTTCTACCTCATGACTTGCGAAAAGCAGATTATTTATAGCCCAGCCTGACCTTCTGTCGATGGCTGCCAGGAAAAATTCATATCCGTCGGTTTGCCGACGGTCATCGGGTGTCGCCCTGCAACGTGGCGACCACCCTGCGAGCACCGCCGTGATCACGGTGCTCACCCAGATACACGCCTTGCCAGGTACCCACCGCCAACCGCCCGTCCCGCACTGGCAACGTCAACTGACAGCCTAGCAAACTGGCCTTGAAGTGTGCCGGCAGGTCATCCGCGCCTTCGTCGTTGTGCTCATAGCCGCTGTTACCCTGGGGTACCAGGCGGTTGAAGAAACGCTCGAAGTCACGACGAACCGCGGGGTCGGCGTTTTCGTTGATGGTCAACGACGCCGACGTATGCTGCAGCATCAGGTGCAGCAGGCCAATGCGGCATGCACGCAACTCGGGCCAGTCGGCCAGCAGTTCATCCGTTACCAGATGGAAGCCGCGCGGCCTTGGCTTCAAGGTGATCAACCGTTGCTGCCACATACCATTCTCCACACGTTCGGGGCGCATTCTAGCGCGCTCTGGGAAAAAGCAAAGGGGCTAAATTCATCAATGCGTGTAAGCCAAATGCCTACACCGAATCGATGCCGGCAACAAGCTGGAAGTTCCCGCGCGCAAACCGTTTGCGCCCTGAGCAAATGACAAATCGCGGGCAAAAAAATGCCCGGCGAGCCGGGCATTTTTTCATGGGTGGTTACAGGTTGTAGCCACGCTCGTTGTGTTGAGCCAGGTCCAGGCCCACCGACTCTTCTTCTTCGTTGACGCGCAGGCCCATGACCATGTCCAGCACCTTGAGGATCACATACGTGACCACCGCGGTGTAGACGATGGTGAACGCCACGCCTTTGCACTGAATCCACACTTGTGCGGCGATGTCGGTCACGGTGCCGAAGCCACCCAGCGACGGTGCGGCGAACACACCGGTGAGGATAGCGCCCAGGATACCGCCGATACCGTGCACGCCGAAGGCGTCCAGGGAGTCGTCGTAGCCCAGTTTGCGTTTCAGGGTGGTGGCGCAGAAGAAGCACACCACGCCAGCAGCCAGGCCGATGACCAGCGCGCCCATCGGGCCCACGGTACCGGCGGCAGGGGTAATGGCTACCAGGCCTGCGACCACGCCCGAGGCGATGCCCAGAGCGCTGGGTTTACCGTGGGTGATCCACTCGGCGAACATCCAGCCCAGTGCGGCAGCGGCAGTGGCGATCTGGGTAACCAGCATGGCCATGCCGGCGGTGCCGTTGGCGGCCGCGGCGGAGCCGGCGTTGAAGCCGAACCAGCCTACCCACAGCATGGCAGCGCCCATCAGGGTGTAGCCCAGGTTGTGCGGAGCCATCGGGGTGGTCGGGAAACCTTTGCGCTTGCCCAGCACCAGGCACGCCACCAGGCCAGCGATACCGGCGTTGATGTGCACCACGGTACCACCGGCGAAGTCCAGCACGCCCCAGTCACCCAGCAGCGAACCAGGACCGGACCAGACCATGTGTGCGATCGGTGCGTAGACCAGGGTGAACCAGATGCCCATGAACACCAGCATGGCCGAGAACTTCATGCGTTCGGCGAAGGCACCGACGATCAGTGCCGGGGTGATGATGGCGAAGGTCATCTGGAAGGTGACGAATACCGCTTCAGGAATCAGCGCCGCGGGGCCAGTGATGCTGGCAGGGGTGATGCCGGCCAGGAAAGCCTTGGCCAGGCTGCCCACGAAGGAGTTGTAGTTGACTACGCCCGCTTCCATACCGGTGGTGTCGAAAGCCATGCTGTAACCGTAGATGGTCCACAGAATGCTGACCAGGCCCGTGATGGCGAAGCACTGCATCATTACCGAGAGGATGTTCTTGGACCGCACCATGCCGCCGTAGAACAGCGCCAGGCCCGGAATGGTCATGAACAGCACCAGCGCGGTGGACGTGAGCATCCAGGCGGTGTCGCCGGAGTTGAGCACGGGGGCGGCTGGGGTTGCCACCTCGTCTGCAGCCATCGCAAGCGTTGGCAAAACGAGGGACAAAAGGGCTCCTAGCCCTGCGAAGCGACGCAGAGTCATGTTGTTATCTCCTGGGGCGTTGGGGTTTGGGGCGGCTTAGATCGCGTCGGTGTCGGTTTCGCCGGTACGGATGCGAATCGCCTGTTCCAGATTGACCACGAAAATCTTGCCGTCACCGATCTTGCCGGTGTTGGCGGCCTTGGTGATCGCCTCGATCACACGGTCCAGATCCTTGTCGTCAATGGCGACATCGATCTTCACCTTGGGCAGGAAGTCGACCACGTACTCCGCGCCGCGATACAGCTCGGTGTGACCTTTCTGCCGCCCGAAGCCTTTCACCTCGGTAACGGTAATGCCCTGCACGCCGATTTCGGACAACGACTCGCGTACATCGTCCAATTTGAACGGCTTGATGATGGCAGTGACTAGCTTCATGAAACTTTCTCCCGAATTAGTGGACTTGCCCCAGGAAAACAAACCCAGCTCAAGTCTAAGCGCAGTGTCTGGCTTTGTAACGCGTCGTCGATCCTGCATCCCCTGACCGACCACCAGAACCGCTCCTGACGAAACACTTCCCGCTCCGCCTGCGCACTGCATTCGTCACATCGACTGCATCAGTGCATGGGTCAATGGTGTCTAAGCAGAAACCTTGCCATGTCCGCGCAACTCAACAAATTCGGCCTATTTACCGCCAGCGCCCTGCTTTGCCCCACACCTGATCAACGGTTGCGCGCCAAACTGGTGCGCCGTGGATCACGGCGATGCGCAAAAACCGTGCGCGCGCCACGAACTGACTATAGACGGCCCCGTGGTACACTCCAGGCCATCAGATTCAGGAATTTCACCATGCTTGCGCCCAAAGCCTTCCTCGACGCCCTCGGCGACCACGCCTCGCGCCTGTTCAGCAGCGACACCGCCCAACCGCGCGCGGAACTGGAAAGCCAGTTCAAGCTGCTGCTGCAAAGCGGGTTCAGCAAACTGGACCTGGTCAGCCGGGAAGAATTCGACAGCCAGATGGTCGTGCTGGCCCGCACCCGCGCGCGCCTGGAAGCGCTGGAGGCCAAGATGGCTGAACTGGAAGCGCGCCTGACGCCCCCCACCCCATAGTCAGCCTTTGCGGGAGCTGGCCTGCCAGCGCGCTTTTCCCCAACGCTTGCTGGCAAGCCGGCTCCCACACGCTCTACACTCCAGCCTTCATCTGAAGGACTGGAGGCACACGCCGATGAACCGCAACGAATTGCGCAAGGCCGACATCAACCTCATGGTGGTGTTCGAGACCTTGATGCTGGAACGCAACGTCACCCGCGTCGCGGAAAAGCTGTTCCTTGGCCAGCCCACCATCAGCTCGGCGCTCAACCGCCTGCGCACCATGTTCAACGACCCGCTGTTCGTGCGCGTCGGCCACCGCATGGAGCCCACCGCCCGCGCCGAAGAACTGGCCCGCCACCTGTCCCCGGCCCTGGACGCCCTGTCCATCGCCATCAGCCTCAGCCACGACTTCGACCCGGCCATCAGCACCTCCACCTTCCGCATCGGCCTGTCCGACGACGTCGAATTCGGCCTGCTGCCGCCCTTGCTGCGCGCCCTGCGCCTGGAAGCGCCGAAGGTGGTGTTCGTGGTCCAGCACGTCGACTACTGGCGGGTCCCCGACCTGCTCGCCTCCGGCGAAATCACCGTGGGCATCAGCCAGACTCGCGGCCTGCCGGCGAACGCCAAGCGCAAACTGCTGCGCCGCATCCAGCCACGCATCCTGCGCGCCGACAAATCCGACCACCCCCTGACCCTGGACGAATACTGCGCCCGCCCCCACGTGCTGGTGTCACACATGGCCAATACCAGTGGCGTGGTGGATGAGTGGCTGGAAGAGATCGGACGCAAGCGCAACGTCGTGCTTTCGGTACCCCAATACAGCGCCTTGCCTGCGCTGCTGGCAGGCACCGACCTGCTCGCCGGGGCGCCGGACTATGCGGCGAATGCCATGGTGGGGTATGGGAACCTGTACACCGAGCCGTTGCCGTTCGATACGCCGACGCTGGATTTGTCGATGGTGTGGCTGAGCGTGATGGACACCGACCCGGGCGAGCGATGGTTGAGGTCGCGGTTAGAGGCGTTCATGAGTGACTTGCCGAGGTAACCAGGCAGATTCCAAACGATGCCGTAGCGAGCCTTGTCTACGCCAAGCGCTTTTGAAGGCTCCTTGTGGGACCGGGCGAAGCTCGGGAAGCTGGCACCGCGGAAACACCCTGCCGCAATATCCAGCGCCCAGCCGGCCCGCCACCCACTACGCTTCAAACACCGCAGGAAGCGGCCCCCCTTCAATGCACGGAGCAACCATGTCCCTAGCCATCGTCCACAGCCGCGCCCAGGTCGGTGTCGGCGCGCCGGCCGTCACGGTGGAAACCCACCTTGCCAATGGCCTGCCTTCGCTCACGCTGGTAGGCCTGCCGGAAGCCTCGGTCAAGGAGAGCAAGGACCGCGTGCGCAGCGCCATCGTCAATTCGCAGCTCAACTTCCCGGCACGCCGTATCACCCAGAACCTGGCGCCCGCCGACCTGCCCAAGGACGGTGGGCGCTACGACCTGGCTATCGCACTCGGCATACTCGCCGCCAGCGGCCAGTTTCCCAGCGCGGCACTGCGTGATGTGGAATGCCTGGGCGAATTGGCGCTGTCCGGCGCCATACGCCCGGTTCAGGGCGTGCTGCCTGCGGCACTGGCGGCGCGGGAGGCGGGACGGGCGCTGGTGGTGCCTTGCGAGAACGCCGAGGAAGCCAGCCTGGCCTCCGGGCTGGTGGTCATAGCCGCCAGCAACCTGCTGGAGCTGGTCTGTCACTTCAATGAGCAGCAGCGTATCAGCCCGTTCAGCTCCAATGGCCTCATCCTGCTCAACCGCCCCTACCCGGACCTCAGCGAGGTACAGGGCCAGCAGGCCGCCAAGCGCGCATTGCTGGTCGCTGCCGCGGGAGCGCATAACCTGCTGTTCAGCGGCCCCCCCGGTACCGGCAAGACCCTGCTCGCCAGCCGCCTGCCCGGGCTGTTGCCACCGTTGGACGAACGTGAAGCGCTGGAGGTGGCGGCCATTCAGTCAGTCGCCAGCCTCGCACCGTTGACGCACTGGCCCCAGCGTCCGTTCCGCCATCCCCACCACTCGGCTTCCGGCGCCGCGCTGGTAGGGGGTGGCAGCCGTCCGCAACCAGGGGAAATTACCTTGGCCCACCATGGGGTGCTGTTCCTCGACGAACTCCCCGAATTCGACCGCAAGGTACTGGAGGTGCTGCGTGAACCCCTGGAGTCCGGCGAAATAGTCATCGCCCGCGCCCGCGACAAGATCCGCTTCCCGGCGCGCTTTCAGCTGGTCGCCGCCATGAACCCCTGCCCCTGTGGATATCTCGGCGACCCCAGCAGCCGCTGCAGTTGCAGCACCGACCAGATCGCCCGGTACCGCAACAAGCTATCGGGGCCGCTGCTGGACCGCATCGACCTGCACCTGACCGTCGCCCGCGAAACCACGGCCCTGAACCCCACCCCGCAACCCGGCGACGACACTGCTCATGCCGCAGCCCGCGTGGCCGCCGCCCGCGAACGGCAGTTCAAGCGCCAGGGTTGTGCCAATGCCTTCCTAGACCTGCCGGGGCTGAAAGCCCATTGCAAGTTGTCCACAGCCGATGAACATTGGCTGGAAACCGCATGCGAGCGGCTGACGTTATCGTTGCGGGCTGCGCACCGGCTGTTGAAGGTGGCGCGGACGTTGGCCGATCTGGAGGAAGTCGCGCAGATAGGACGCGGGCATGTGGCGGAGGCGTTGCAGTATCGGCCCAGCAGCCAGTAACAAATAGAAAAAACGACTGGTTATAGTTTCGCTTATTTCGGACAGGGGGTCAGAAACTGGAATACATCGCGATGAACCAGACGTCCGATGCTCTCATCTCACGATTTTTGACACCACCGCCGCCACACCGACCGAACCTGCCCCACCGCCACCTGCGCCAGCTCCCGTCGCCGCGCGGTCAACTGAACGTCCACGTCCAGCGCCTCCTGCAGCCGTGCGCTCACCTCATCCAATAGCTGCAACACCTCCGGCGCCGGCCGCACCTGTTTCAGCAACCGCGCCACATCGCGCAAGTAGCGGTCACGCTCACGGGCCAATGACCCGCTGGCATCCACCAGGCAGCCGCGCAAGTGCAGCAATTCGCCGCCCAGGTCCAGCCCATAAAGTCCATCATGCCAGTGCAGGTTCGGCTCGTCCGGGTGCGCATTGCGGTAACGCGCCAACCGCATCAACCGGTCGGCCATGCGCCCGCCGAACCAGCCTTCGGCCTGAGCCAAGGGGCGCCGGGCCAGCTGCGACAGGTCGGCCAGCGAGGCTTCCACCAACCGTCGGTAATGCCGCGCCCCGGGGCCCAGGGTGACCAGCCGGAACACCACCACGGCGATCCCCACACCAATCATCGTCGCCAGCGCCTTGTTCAGGAACTGCTCCAGGTCGTAGTTCATAACGTTGCTGGGCGCGACGTTGTTGACGAAGAAGATGCAGAACGATGAAGCGACAGGCGCGATGCTCGGCTGGCTCAGGCACAGCGATGCCATGAACAACGGCACGCCAAGCCCCAGGCAGAGCATGGGAAAACCTTCCCAGCCGGGTAGCAGCCCGTAGGCCACCAGTGCAGCCACCGGCACCGACAGGGCAATGCCCTTGAGAAAATTCATGGCCGCGCCCGCCGGGGCCTCGCGGCCCGCGAACAGGCTCAGTACAACGCCGCTGATGGACACCGCGCCCAGGCCCGCGGGCCAGGCGGTAAACACCCACAACGCGGCTACCGCGAGAAAGGCCAACGCGCTACGCAAGCCGGACATGACGCCCTGCTCGATATCCCGGTGCCACGCCAAAGGGCCGGGCGCATCAGTGACTTCATCACCCTGCTCGACCGCCGTGAGGGTCTGGGCAGCGACAGTGGCCAGGCGCAGCACCACCGTCAGGCGCATCAGGCAGGCATGCAGCTGAGGTTCCAGCCCTTGCACCAGTAAGGTTTCATCAACCACCACCGCCTGCTGGTTGAGCGCCGTTTCGCCGCCATCAGCCAAGGCTTGGGCCACACTGGCGATGATCGGGTCGATAGCCTCACCGGCGCGCTGATCCAGCATCAAACGTTGGCGCGCCACACCTCGGGCAACCCGTAGCAGGCTCAGCAAGTCACGGCTCATCACCCGCAACGCCTGGGCCCGCAGGCGACCGAGTGGCCCTTCAAACGCTGCGTGGTCGCGCTGGGCGTCCACCGAAACGATACGTCCCATTGCGTCCAGCAAGCCTTTGCGCTGGTCCACGCCCAGCAACTCCGACGCGGCGGCAGCCATGCCCGATTGCCAGGCACCACGGGCCTGCACTGCCAATTGATGTTCGATACGCCGCGGCCACAGCACAGTACTCACCAGGGACGCGCAGAGAATGCCCAACGTGATTTCGAAAAAACGCGCCTGGGCCTGGTCAAAGACGTTCAGGGGCGCAGCGGTGGCAGGCAGGGCGATGATGGCCGTGGTGTACCCCGCCAGCACGAACCCATACGAAGCGTTGTTGCGGTACAACGATGCCCCCGCCGTGCAGAACCCTAGCCACAACGCCATGCACCACAGGAACAACCACGAGGCCTGGCCGAACAGGCCGATCATGCCCAGGGAAACCACAGCACCGACAAAGGTGCCCAGCAACCGGTATGCGCCTTTGGACAGTACCATCCCGCTCAACGGCTGGTTGACGATGAACACGGTCGTCAGCGCCCACTGTGGCTGCTGCATCTGCAGAATGAACGCCAGGTACAGTGCCAGGCCGCCGCCAAGCATGTTCTTGAGGGCGAACTGCAGCGCCGGCGTCGACGGGTTGAACACAGCCCTGGAGAAATCGCTCAATGCACGCGGAAGGAACGTCATTTGCTGCAATCTGCATAGCTAGCTAACGATTAGCATCTTAACCATATCGCCTGCCAATCACCAACGCTTTTCGTCAGGCCGCCAGTGGCGGGCTGGCCGATACTCGAACACACTAGGACAGCAGATTTGCCTCAGGGACGCCCATGTTCACATTCATCAGCAATCATCCGTTGGCCATCGGCACCGTGCTGCTGTTGCTCGACCTGGCAGTCTGGCATTCCATCGCGCAGAAGCATCGGCTCGCGCGACTGGCTACCCGGGTCACGGCATTCATCTTGTTCAGTTGGGTGCTCAATTCCACGGGCATGAGCCCGCTGACGCCCGCGCCCTGGCCGGACGACGCCACCTTGAACATGGTCGCCAGCCTGCTGGAGATCATGTGGTGGCTGTTCGCCGCACGGGTGCTGACGGTGATCCTCGGCCTGGTGCTGTTTCAGCGCAACGGCCATGCCGGGCGCCTGCTGCAGGAAGTGATGGGGGCGGTGATTTTCCTGATCGCCATCGTCGCCGCGGCCGCTTATGTGATGCAGTTGCCGGTCAAGGGCCTGCTGGCTACCTCGGGCGCCATGGCGATCATCGTTGGCCTGGCGTTGCAAAGCACCCTCAGCGACGTGTTTTCCGGCATTGTGCTCAATACTACCAAGCCGTATCAGGTGGATGACTGGATATCCATCGACGGCACCGAAGGCAAGGTGGTGGACATCGACTGGCGCGCCACCCACTTGATGACCAGCAACGGCGCCATGGCGGTGATTCCCAACTCGTTGGCAGCCAAGGCCAAGCTGCTCAACTTCAGCCGCCCGATCAATATGCACGGGGTTTCCATCCGCATCGCCGTGCCGGCCCAGGTGCGGCCACGCAAGGTACTCGATGCGCTGGAGAAGGCCTTGCAAGGCACTACCGCCCTGCTGATTTCACCCAAGCCGAAGGTCGCCGTGAAGGAATCGACACTGGAATACATGGAGTACGAAGCCAGCGGGTTCATTCGCTCCATGGACCAGAAGACCGAGGCACAGAACCTGTTGTTCGACCTGGCGCACCGGCATTTGCAAGCCTCGGGGGTGAACTGGGCCAGCGAAGCCACGGACCGCCCGTGGTCACGGCCACGCGCCCTGCTGGAAGATGTTCGCGTATTTCGCTCGCTGAGCAACGATGACAAGGACCATTTGGCCGAGCGCATGATCTCGGTGGAATACCCCGAGGACCAGCTGATCCTGGCCTACGGCGCTACCTCCGACGACCTGCTGGTGATTGGCACGGGGGTGGTGTCGGCCAGTATCAAGGACGGCGAAAAGCTCATCGAGGCCGGGCGCATGGGGCCTGGTGAAATACTGGGCGAAGACAACCTGGTATCCGAAGGTGCGTCGATGGCTGAATTCCGCACCCTGACCACCTGCATTCTGTACCGCATCGATAAACAGGAACTGAAGGCGTGCATGGTCGACCGCAGCGAAGTGCGCGCCGCGTTTACCAAACTGCAGCACTACCGCCAGCACAAGAGCCAGTCATTGCTGCTGCAAAGACCGGCGGAGGTTCGCAAGGGTGGTTTCCTCAGCTGGTTGCACATCAAGGAACGCTGATCGCAGCCAGGCACTTTGCAGCAACAACTGCCTTCTGACACAACGCATCGAGCCTGACGCGGCCGGAGCCGCCGTTGCACGGGTTGGGTTACAGCACCACCCGCAAACACTGCCCGGCGTGGTAAAGGGAAAACCCGGTTTCATACAGCCCCGTGCGCAACGACGGCTGGCTCACTGGCTTGTCCAGCGAGAACGGCAACGGCAGGCCGGCCGGGTCGTCGCTGAGCAGGTAATCGGCCAGTGCCTTGCCCACCACCGTGCCCGTGGTGTTGCCACGGCCGTTGTAGCCCGTCACCGACACCACGCCGGGCGCCGGCTCGAACAGACGCATCAGGTGGTCAGGGGTGAAGTCGATGACGCCGGTCCAGTGCATCTCCCAGTCGACCTTTCCCAGCGCCGGGAAGTAATGGCCCTGGATGCGGTCTGCCCACCGCCGCACGAACCATGCCGGCTTGTTATCGACCCGGCCCATGCTGCCCAGCAGCAGGCGGCCATCGGCATCGCGGCGGATACTGCTCAGCACGGTGCGGGTGTCCCACGAACCTTGCCCGTGACGCAGCACGGCGTCAGCCGCAGCGCCTGCAAGGGGTCTGGAGGCAATCTGGTAGTAATAACCCCGGAAGTAGCGGCGCTTGAGGTCGGTCCAGTCGCCCTCGGTGTAGGCCCCGGTGGAAATCACCACCTTGGCGGCGCTGACCTCGCCCTTGGCGGTCTTGACCAGCCAGCCACTGCCCTGGCGTTGCAGTTGCTGCACCGCCGAATGCTCGTACAGGCCGCCGCCCAGGCGCTTCACCGCCGCGGCCAGGCCTTGGGTATAGGCCATCGGGTTGATGGTGCCGGCACGGCGGTCCAGCAACGCCGCGGCGATTTTCGTGGTTCCGCAATATTCTTCGCAGCGCGCCCCGGTCAGCAGTTCCACGTCTGCCCCGCGCCGGCGCCATTGCTCATGGCGGCTTTGCAGATCGGCCACACCGGTGGCGTTGTGGGCCATGTGCAGCGTGCCTTCGTCGCGCGCCTGGCAGTCGATGCCCAGGCGCTGGATCATGGCGAAGACTGCCGCTGGGGCCTCGCCCAACACCTTGTTCAGACGGCTGCCTTGCTCAAACCCCAGGGTAGCCTCGACATCATCGGGGCGGATCCAGGTGCCGGCATTGACCAGTCCCACGTTGCGCCCTGAGCCGCCGTGACCTACCTGATGGGCTTCAAGCAGCACCACGCGCTGGCCCTTCTCCAGCAACGCGATGGCCGTGTTGAGGCCCGTGATACCGCCACCGATCACGCATACATCGGCCTTGACCGCACTGGCCAAGGCGCCAGGGCTTGTAGACGGTGGAGTGAGGTGTTCCCAAAGACATTCCTGACGCAGTTGAGTCATGACACGAACCCGGCCAAATCAAAGGGAGAAACGTTCTGAATGCCCTGCTGTGAGCCCCCTGTGGGACCGGGCGAAGCTCGGGAAGGCCGCACCGCGGAATTCAGAAAGACCGCGGTGCTCTTTTCCCGAGCTTCGCCCGGTCCTACAGAGGCGTAACGGTGAATCAGTCGAACACGATGCCCTGGGCCAGCGGCAGCTCGCGCGAGTAGTTCACGGTGTTGGTCTGGCGGCGCATGTAGGCCTTCCAGGCGTCGGAGCCTGACTCGCGCCCACCACCGGTTTCCTTCTCGCCACCGAACGCACCACCGATTTCCGCACCGCTGGTGCCGATGTTGACGTTGGCAATGCCGCAGTCGCTACCCGAAGCACTCTGGAAACGCTCAGCTTCACGCAGGTCGGTGGTGAAAATGCATGACGACAGGCCTTGGGGTACTTCATTGTTCAGGCGCAGCGCTTCTTCGAAATCATCATAGGCCAGCACGTAGAGGATCGGCGCGAAGGTTTCATGGCGCACCACTTCACTCTGGGCGGGCATTTCGGCGATGGCCGGGCTGACGTAATAAGCATTGGGGTACTGTTCAGCCAACTGGCGTTCGCCGCCGAACACCTGACCGCCTTCATCACGGGCCTTGGCCAGGGCACCTTGCATGGCATCGAAGGAAGCCTTGTCGATCAGCGGGCCCACAAGGTTGTCCTTGCGCGGGTCACCGATGCGCACCTTGCCGTAGGCCGCTTTCACCCGGGCAACGACTTCGTCCTTGATGGACGAATGCACGATCACCCGCCGCAGGGTGGTGCAGCGCTGGCCGGCGGTACCCACCGCCGAGAACAGGATGCCACGCACGGCCAGGTCGAGGTCGGCGCTGGGGGCCAGGATCATGGCGTTATTGCCACCCAGCTCCAGAATGCTGCGGCCAAAGCGAGCGGCAACGCGTGGGCCTACTTCACGGCCCATGCGGGTGCTGCCGGTGGCGCTGACCAGCGGCACACGCGGGTCATCAACCAGTGCTTCGCCGGCTTCACGGTCACCAATCACCAGTTGGCACAGGCCTTGGGGCGCTTCGCCGAACTGCTTCAGGGCTTTCTCGAACAGCGCCTGGCATGCCAGGGCCGTCAGTGGGGTCTTTTCCGAAGGCTTCCACAACACGGCGTCGCCGCACACCAGCGCCAGCGCGGTGTTCCAGGCCCACACGGCAACCGGGAAGTTGAAGGCGCTGATCACGCCGACCACGCCCAGGGGGTGCCAGGTTTCACGCATGTGGTGGCCGGGGCGCTCGGAAGCGATGGTCAGGCCATACAACTGACGGGACAGGCCGACGGCGAAGTCGCAGATGTCGATCATTTCCTGCACTTCACCCAGGCCTTCCTGGGTGATCTTGCCGGCTTCGATGGACACCAGTTCTCCCAATTGCGCCTTGTGTTCACGCAGCACTTCCCCGAACAGGCGCACCAACTCACCGCGACGCGGGGCTGGCACATCACGCCAGGCCAGGAAGGCTTTTTGCGCAACATCGATCTTGGCCAGCACCTGGGCCTTGTTTTCAAGGGTGACCGCGGCAATCCGGCTGCCATCGATGGGGGTGTGAACGGGATGGTTGCCGTCGGTGTAGGCGCTGGCCGCGACGCCGAGGCTTTGAAGCAGTCCATCAACCATTTTGTTCTCCTGCAGGCGATGAGTAGTTGAAATCAAGCAATGGGATCAGTATTAATCCGAATAGTGATGCGTAACAAACGACCAATATTCAGCACATCATTCCGTCAGGGCATGATGTTCGTCCGCCAGCGCCTGTGAGATCGACATGTCCAAACGCCTCGTTCCTTCCATGGCCGCGCTGCAATGCTTCGAAGCCGCTGCCCGCCACCTGAGCTTCACCCGCGCCGCGGAAGAGTTGCACCTGACCCAGAGCGCTGTCAGCAAGCAGGTGGCACAGCTGGAAGAGATGCTGCGCCACCACCTGTTCCTGCGCATCCGCCGGCGCCTGCAACTGACGCCGGCGGGCAGTCTGTACCTGGCCGAAGTGAACAAGATCCTGGTGCAGGTGGACATGTCCAGCCGTTACATCCTGTCGTACGGGCAGGAAACCGAAGTGCTGACAGTGGCCACCCAGCCCAGCTTTGGCGTGGGCTGGCTGATCCCGCACCTGAAGGGATTCGGCAAGCGCCACCCGAACATCCACCTGGACATTCGCAACGAGCTGGAGCCGTTCAACCTGCTGCAGGGCAAAGCCGACGTGGTGTTCTTCTTCGGCCAGGGCACCTGGCCAGGTGCGACCTGCCAGGAACTGTTCGCCGAGGAAGTGATGCCGGTATGCGCCCCTGAGCTATTGGCTGGCCGCACCTTGGCAAGTGCCGAAGAATTGGCCGGCCAGGTCCTGCTGCAAAGCACCTCGCGGCCCGAAACCTGGCACGAATGGTTTCTGGAACAGGGCCTGCACTCGGCCAACAGCTACCACGGGCCGCGTTTCGACACGTTCTACATGTGCATCAGCGCCGCCGTGTCGGGCTGCGGCGTGGCGCTGGTGCCGCGCTACCTGGTGGCCCGGGAACTGGCCGAAGGCAAGCTGGTGGTGCCTTGGAACCACGTGATGCCGAGCAATGGCGCACATTTCCTGGCGTACCAGGAACATTCGGCCGAAGTGCCCAAGGTGCGGGCCCTAGTGGAATGGGTAACGCAGCAACTTTCCTGACAACCGAACAAGCCGATTTTCTGGAATGACCGGGTGACTTTTTTTCGCTTGCGGCCCCAGGTCATTCCCCGCTTTCATAGAGCAAGCCCATTCTCTCGGAGTTTCGCCATGCCCAGCTTCGTCAGCCCCGACGAAATACGTGCCCGCTTCTCGCGCGCCATGTCCGACATGTACAAGCAGGAAGTTCCGCTTTACGGGGCGCTGATGGAGCTGGTGGGCGAAGTCAACGAACAGGTCATGGCCCAGCGCCCGGACGTCACCCGCGCCTTGGCGTGGACCGGTGAAACCCAGCGCCTGGCCATGGAGCGCCACGGTGCCATCCGCGTGGGGACTGCGGGCGAACTGGCGACCATCGCCCGCCTCTTCGCGGTCATGGGCATGCAGCCGGTGGGCTACTACGACCTGACACCAGCCGGTGTGCCGGTGCACTCCACTGCGTTTCGCGCGGTCCACGAGCAGGCACTTCAGGTCAGCCCGTTCCGGGTCTTCACCTCGCTGCTGCGCCTGGAACTGATCGATAACCTGCCCCTGCGCGAACTCGCCGAGGCGCTCCTGGGCCGCCGCCAGATCTTCACCTTCCGCGCGTTGCAACTGATAGAACGCTGCGAGCGCGAAGGTGGCCTGAACGAACAGGACGCGCAGGACTTCGTGACCCAGGCCCTGGAAACCTTCCGCTGGCACCACGACGCCACCGTCACGAGTGCCGAGTACCAGCAGTTGCATGACCAGCACCGGCTGATCGCCGATGTGGTGGCCTTCAAGGGCCCGCACATCAACCACCTTACCCCGCGTACTCTGGACATCGATGCCGTGCAGGCCGCCATGCCCGCCAAAGGCATCACGCCCAAGGCCGTCATCGAAGGGCCGCCCCCGCGCAAACACCCTATTCTGCTGCGTCAGACCAGCTTCAAAGCCTTGCAGGAAAAGGTCGCCTTCACCGATCAGGCCTCGGCGGGTGGCAGCCACACCGCCCGCTTCGGCGAGATCGAACAGCGCGGCGCAGCCCTGACGCCCAAAGGGCGCGAGCTGTATGACCGGTTGCTGAACCAGTCACGCGAAGCCTTGGCCGGCTTCCCCAGCGAAAGCAACGCCGGTGAATACATGCGCCAGCTAAGCGAGCACTTCGCCGACTTTCCAGATGACCTGGCCCAGATGCGCGAGCAAGGCCTGGCCTATTTCCGCTACTTCGCCACCGAAGCCGGCCTGGCGGCCCGCGCGCAGCCGGACCGGCCCACCAGCCTGCAAGGGCTGATAGACGCGGGGCATGTGCATTTCGAGCCATTGGTATACGAGGACTTTCTGCCAGTCAGTGCTGCCGGCATTTTCCAGTCCAACCTGGGTGATGATGCCCAGAGCCACTACGCGGGCGGGTCGACCCAGGACGCCTTCCACAAGGCGCTGGGCCGCAGCGTACTCGATGAACTTGAGCTCTACGCCCAGAGCCAGGCCCGCTCGCTGAGCGACTGTGCCGCGCAGCTGGGCCTGGACCGCCTGGGCTGAGCCTTAACGGCCGACGCGGAAGCGGTTCACTTCCTGGCGCAGCTCGGCAGCCAGGGCTTCCAGCTCACGGGCGGTGACGGCGAGGTTGGAGACAACCTCGCGCTGTTCGCTATTGGCCAGGGCGATGCTCTGCAGGTTGCTGCTGAGCAAGGTAGCGGTGCTGCTCTGCTCCTGGGTGGCGGTAGTGATGGCCGCGAATTGCTGCCCGGCCGAACGGCTCTGCTCATCGATCTGCGACAGGGCCGCTGCCACCTTGGCGTTGCGCGACAAGCCCTCTTCCATCAGCGCCTTGCCCTGTTCCATGGTGCTGATGGCGTTGCTGGTTTCGTGCTGGATGCTGCCAATCATGGTCGAGATTTCATCGGTGGCCTGACGCGTGCGTGAAGCCAGGCTGCGCACCTCGTCGGCGACCACGGCAAATCCGCGGCCCTGCTCGCCGGCACGGGCCGCCTCGATGGCAGCGTTGAGCGCCAGCAGGTTGGTCTGTTCGGCAATGGCAGTAATCACGCTGACAATGCCGCCGATTTCCTGTGAACGCTGGCCCAGGGTATTGATCACACTGGCGGTGCTGTTCAAGGCGCCGGCGATCTCCTGCAGCGAAGACGATGCCTCGCCCATGGAGCTGCGGCCGATGCGCGTCTGCTCGGCGTTTTCCTGGGCCATGCGCTGGGTACTGCCCATGTTGTCGGCAATGTTCAGGGACGTGGCGCTGAATTCTTCCACCGCACCGGCCATGCTGGTGATCTCGCCCGACTGCTGCTCCATGCCTTCATAGGCACCGGTAGACAGCCCCGACAGCGCCTGTGCCCGGCCGCTCACTTCATGGGCAGCGGTGCGGATGTGCGTGACCATGGTCGCCAGCGCTTCACCCATGTGGTTGAAGCTGCGCGCCAGTTGGCCAATCTCATCGTGGCTGGAGACGTTCAGACGCGCATCCAGATCGCCCGCGCCCAGGGCCTCGGCCTGGCGTACCAGGTCCCCCAAGGGCTTGAGCTTGCTGCGCAGCAGCCACATGGACACGCCCACGGCCAACAGCATGGCCAACAGGCTGCCAATGGCCAGGCGAATGCCGACGCTCCAGGTCACGGCGCGGATTTCTTCCTTGGGCATAGTCGCCAGCACGCTCCATGGGCCACCGGCGAACGGCACGGCGACGCTGTAGAAGTCTTCGCCCGTGTCGCGCCAGAAGGCGCCCTTGCCCGGGTGTTTGATGAAATCAGCCAGTTCGTCGGTGGCCTTTTCCGGGGCCTTCACGCCAGCAGGCGCCACCAGCCATTTGCCATTCTCATCAAGCAAGGCCAACGAACCGGTCTGGCCGATACGGAAACGACGCAGGTTTTCGAACTGGGTGTTCTGCGCGTCCGTGTAGTCAAAGCCCACGAACAACACGGCAATCACCCGGCCGCTGGTATCGAGCACCGGCGTGTACTGGGTCATGTACGAACGGTCGAACAACACCGCACGGCCCACATAGTTCTGCCCAGCCAGCAGGCGCGAGTAGGCAGGGTGCTGGTGGTCGAGCAAGGTGCCGATGGCGCGGCTGCCGTCCTGCTTGGTCAACGAGGTGCTGATACGAATGAAATCCTCGCCCTTGCGCACGAACACCGTCGCGACACCCGCAGTCATCTGGCGGAATTCATCGGCTTCTCGAAAATCGTTGTTCAGCGGCTTGCCGTTGAGCAACAGCGCAGGGGTCGCGATACCCGCCACATTCACCAGCTCATCGCTGTTCAGGGTGAGACCGCTGCTGAAGCGCTTTTCGAACAGCCCGCTGAGGCGCTGGGTACTGTCACGCAAGGTGCCATGGAATGTGCTCAGCTGGTCAGCCAGCAAGCGTGCTTCACTGGCCAGGTGTTCCTGGCGCGTCATGAGGTTCGCGCTGTCGAGCGAGCGCAGGGCAAAGACAGTACTGCCGGTAATGACGACGGCAAGAATGGCCGCGAGGGCGATACCGAGTTGCGAGGCAATTCGGGCACGAGGTTGAGACATGCTGGCTCCTGACCGCAGGGCTCGCCCGAGCATCTCGGGGCCAGGCGGCGTGGTTTCAATTCGGTTTTCACGGACCTTTCTGAGCGAGGTCCTGCACCAGTAGATTCGGCTGCAACCGCCAATACTTGAGTGCCGGGGAGGGGTATGCGCAAACGTTAAACTAATGGCATTTTAACGGCTTTTTGCCACCTACCGCAGAATTTCGACGACCGGCAGCGCCATCGCCTGTACTTCGGCCTGCAGGAAATCGCTCAGGCGCTTGAGGCGTTCACCACCCGGGCGTGTGCCTGGCCACACCAGGTAATAGTTCAGGCCACTGAACACCGCGGTTGGCCAAGGCAGGCTCAAGCGCCCCTGGGCGACATCTTCGGCAACCATCATCAGGTCACCAATGGCGACGCCATAGCCGCGTGCGGCGGCAATCATTCCCAACTCCAGGGTATCGAACGCCTGGCCGCCCTTGAGCGAGATCTGCTCGGCAAGGCCCATGCGCCCCAGCCAGTCTCGCCAGTCACGGCGGTCAGGCGTAGGGTGCAGCAATTCGACGCCGGCCAACTGCTCGACGGTCCAGGGCGCATCGTTGATCAAGGCCGGCGAGCCAACAGGGATCAGCAACTCCGGGAACAGGAACGTCGCTTCCCAGTCGGCGGGAAAGTTGCCGTTGCCCAGCAGAACCGCACAGTCGAAAGGCTCATGGTTGAAGTCCACATGGTCCACCTCCATCCAGGCGCTGGTGAGCTGCACTTCGTTGCCAGCCTGCAGATGGCGAAACCGGCTGAGGCGGGCCAGCAGCCAGCGCATGGTCAGCGTCGACGGCGCCTTCATGCGCAACACGTCATCTTCGCTGTGCAGGGTGGCGCAGGCTCGCTCCAGGGCGGCAAAGCCCTCGCGCACACCAGGCAGCAGCAGGCGCGCCGATTCGCTGGGCTGCAGGTTGCGGCCATTGCGCTGGAAAAGCCGGCAGCCGAAGTGCTCTTCCAGGGTTTTGATATGCCGGCTGACGGCGCTCTGGGTTATCGATAACTCATCTGCGGCGCGGGTGAACGAGCTATGGCGGGCAGCCGCCTCGAAGGCGCGCAAGGCATACAAAGGCGGCAGGCGACGGGGCATTCGATGATTTCCTGAACGATTGAAGCACTCGACAGAGAGATATTACGCCCATGAGTAAAACTCATGCGAGCCATCGTTTTTATCCTTTTGTGCAGCCGTGAACAACAGCACAGAATCCACGCTCCCCTGCCGCCTGTTGAATGAGCCACCCCCATGCCTTCCGCCATCCGTATCGAACTCGGTGCCCTTCTCCGCCTGGCAGGCCCGTTGATTGCCTCACAACTGGCGCACATGCTGATGGTGCTCACCGACACCTTGATGATGGCGCGCATCAGCCCCCAGGCGCTGGCCGGGGGTGGCCTGGGGGCAGCCAGCTATACCTTCGTGTCGATCTTCTGCATTGGCGTGATTGCTGCCGTCGGCACACTGGTGTCGATCCGCCTGGGCGCCGGTGACAAGCTGGGCGCCGCGCGCCTGACCCAGGCGGGGCTGTGGCTGGCGTGGATCATGGCCGCCATTGCCGGCCTGGTGCTGTGGAACCTGGGGCCATTGTTGCTGCTGTTTGGGCAAACCGCAGAAAACGTCGAGGCCGCGCGGGAATTCCTGACGCTGCTGCCCTTCGCGCTACCGGGCTATCTCAGCTTCATGGCACTGCGCGGGTTCACCAGCGCCCTGGGGCGCGCCACCCCGGTGATGGTCATCAGCCTGGGGGCCACGGTAGCCAACTTTGCCCTCAACTATGCGCTGATCGAGGGGCTGTTCGGCCTGCCGAAGCTGGGCCTGCTGGGTATCGGCCTGGTGACAGCCGTGGTCGCTACCTGCATGGCAGCCCTGCTGGCCCTGCATATCGGCCGTCACCCGGCGTACGTGCCCTTCCCCATTCGTCGCGGCCTGGCACGCTGGTCGCTGCCCGACCTGCGCGAACTGTGGCGCCTGGGCCTGCCCATTGGCGGCACTTACGCGGTAGAAGTCGGGCTGTTCGCCTTCGCGGCGCTGTGCATGGGCACCATGGGCAGCACGCAACTGGCGGCCCACCAAATCGCCCTGCAGATCGTCTCGGTAGCCTTCATGGTGCCGGCGGGGCTGTCCTACGCGGTCACCATGCGCATCGGCCAGCACTACGGCGGCGGCAACCTGGCCGCGGTGCGCCTGGCCGGGCGCGTGGCCATCGGCTTCGGCGGCGCGGCCATGCTGGCCTTCGCCCTGTTGTTCTGGCTGGCGCCACGGCCACTGGTGGAGCTGTTTCTGGACAGCCATGACCCGGCGTTTGCCGATGTCATCCAGCTGGCCGCGGTGCTGCTGACCGTGGCGGCCTGGTTCGAACTGTTCGACGGCGTTCAGACCATCGCCATGGGCGCGATTCGCGGCCTCAAGGACGCCAAGGTGACATTCCTCGTGGGCCTGGGTTGCTACTGGCTGATCGGTGCACCGGCGGCGTGGGTGCTGGCGTTCCCATTGGGCTGGGGGCCACGGGGCGTGTGGTGGGGATTGGCGCTGGGCCTGGCCTGCGCTGCCGTGAGCCTGACCCTGGCGTTCGACTGGCGCGTGCGGCGGCTGGTGGCCGCCGCGGTCAGCTCTGCACCGCGCGCTGGGACAGGCCAAACATCAGAAACTCCTGAAGCTCGGGAAGGGGCAGAGGCTTGCTGATCAGGTAGCCCTGCACCTGGTCGCAGCCGAAGCTGCGCAACAGCGCCAGTTGCTCGGGGGTTTCCACGCCCTCGGCGACCACTTCCAGGCCCAGGTTATGGGCCAGGTTGATCATGGCGTGCACCAGCTTGCGGTTCTCCTCCCGCGGCTCCATGCCGCCGACAAAGCTCTTGTCTACCTTGAGCAGGGCGATGGGCAGGCTGTTCAAGTGCACGAAGGATGAAAAACCGGTGCCGAAGTCATCCAGGGAAAAACGCACCCCCAGCCTTCCCAGGGCATCCATGGTCTGCTTGACCAGGTCGTTGCGGCGCATGACCGCCGTTTCCGTCAGTTCGAACTCCAGCCAGCGCGCATCGATACCGCGTTGCGAAATCAGGCGGCTGAGCGTGGCCAGCAACTGGCTGTCCTGGAACTGGCGGAACGACAGGTTCACTGCCATGTGCAGTTCCGGCAGGCCGCTTTCGCGCAGGGCCTGCATGTCCCGCAAGGCGCGGGAAATCACCCAGTAACCCAGGGGTACGATCAGGCCGCTCTGCTCGGCCAACGGCACGAACTCGCTGGGCGGTAGCAGCCCGCGCTCGGCATGGCGCCAGCGCACCAGCGCCTCCAGGCCGACAATGGCGCCGGTTTGCAGGTCCATGCGGGGCTGGTAATGCAACTCCAGCTCGTCACGGCGCAAGGCCCTGCGCAATTCGCTTTCCAGGTCGGCCAGGCTGCGGGCATTGCGGTTGATGCGCTCGTTGAAGATATGAAAGGTACAACCCTGGGTGCTCTTGGCCTGCTGCATGGCAATGTGCGCGTGCCACATCAGCGGGTCGGCCCCGGCCTGGGCACGGGCATGGGCCACACCCAGGCTGCAGCCGATCAGCAGGCTTTCGCCGTCGATCCAGTAGGGTTCGGCCATGGCTTCCACGATTTGCTCGGCCACCCGCTCGGCACGCCCGGAGTCTCGGCGGGTGTCGATCAATAGCGCGAATTCGTCGCTGCCCAGACGCGCCAGCTGGTCACCGGCTTCCAATTGGCTGCGCAGGCGCGCTACCACTTGCAGGATCAGCCGGTCACCGGCCTGGTGGCCCAGCGCGTCGTTGGCGTGGCGGAAGTTGTCCAGGTCCAGATGCCCGAGGGCCAGGCCACGGCCGTCGAACTCGGCGAGGCGCGCGTTGAGCAAGGTCTGAAAGCCCTGGCGGTTGGCAATACCCGTCAGCGGGTCTTGCTCGGCCAGGCGTTGCAGGGTGTTTTCCAGCACCCCACGCTCGCGCACATGCCGCAGGCAGCGGCGCAGGGTATCGGCGTTGAGACTGCCCTTGACCAGCCAATCGCTGACGCCCATGGGCGCCTGCTCGGGTTCGCGGTCCAGCAGCAGTACCACGGGTAGCGCGCAGCGACCCGGCGCCGGCTGGCTTTGCGGCGTAGCCAACACCACGGCGGCACGGTCGGCGTGGAAAATTTCGTCCACAGTCTCGAACGACTCTGCCACCACCAGCACGGCGGTACTGCCCAGCGGGGCCAGGCATTGGCGCAGCAAAGCCACCCAGGCCGGGTCTTGGGCCACAAGCAGCAGGCGCACAGGTTCGACGGGCGTAGACAAGCTGACTCCTCAGGAAAAATCGACAGGCAACGGCAACTGGAATAAGAAGGCATCGCACGGCAATCGACGCCAGGGGGCACATGCTGCCCTCCAAACCGCTATTTTCTACTATCTGCGGTAAAATTGTTACGTATCCTGGGGCAAAGTATCAAAAGCTTCAATTTTAGATAGAGGGACGCGTCACAGTGTCGGATGGTCGCGGCACAATCGCCAGACCCTGTTAAAATGCCCGGCCATTTCGCAAGCGACCCTATTTCCGCATGTCCCGACTCAACCCCCGGCAGCAAGAAGCCGTGAACTACGTCGGCGGCCCACTTCTGGTGCTCGCCGGTGCCGGTTCCGGCAAGACCAGCGTGATCACCCGCAAGATCGCGCACCTGGTGCAGAATTGCGGCATCCGTGCCCAGTACATCGTCGCCATGACCTTCACCAACAAGGCCGCGCGCGAGATGAAGGAACGGGTAGGCACCCTGCTGCGCGGCGGCGAGGGCCGCGGCCTGACGGTCTCGACCTTCCACAACCTGGGCCTGAACATCATCCGCAAGGAGCATGTGCGCCTGGGCTACAAGCCTGGCTTCTCGATCTTTGACGAAACCGACGTCAAAGCGCTGATGACCGATATCATGCAGAAGGAATACTCGGGCGACGACGGCGTCGACGAGATCAAGAACATGATCGGTGCCTGGAAGAACGACCTGATCCTGCCGCCCGAAGCCCTGGAAAACGCCCGCAATCCCAAGGAACAGACCGCAGCCATCGTCTACACCCACTACCAGCGCACGCTCAAGGCGTTCAACGCGGTGGACTTCGACGACCTGATCCTGCTGCCGGTGAAGCTGTTCCAGGAGCACGCCGACATTCTGGAAAAGTGGCAGAACAAGGTGCGCTACCTGCTGGTGGACGAATACCAGGACACCAACGCCAGCCAGTACCTGCTGGTGAAACTGCTGATCGGCACCCGCTGCCAGTTCACCGTGGTAGGCGACGACGACCAGTCGATCTACGCCTGGCGCGGCGCGCGGCCGGAAAACCTGATGCTGCTCAAGGAGGACTACCCCTCCCTGAAAGTGGTGATGCTGGAACAGAACTACCGCTCCACCAGCCGCATCCTGCGCTGCGCCAACGTGCTGATCTCCAACAACCCCCACGCTTTCGAGAAACAGCTGTGGAGCGAGATGGGCCATGGTGACGAAATCCGCGTGCTGCGCTGCAAGAACGAGGACGCCGAGGCCGAGCGCGTGGCCATGGAAATCCTCACCCTGCACCTGCGCACCGACCGCCCCTACAGCGACTTCGCCATCCTGTACCGCGGCAACTACCAGGCCAAGCTGATCGAGCTCAAGCTGCAGCACCACCAGGTGCCCTACCGCCTCAGCGGCGGCAACAGCTTCTTCGGCCGCCAGGAAGTGAAGGACCTGATGGCCTACTTCCGCCTGATCGTGAACCCGGACGACGACAACGCCTTCCTGCGCGTGATCAACGTGCCGCGCCGGGAAATCGGCTCCACCACCCTGGAAAAGCTGGGCAACTACGCCACCGAGCGCAAGGTTTCCATGTACCAGGCCACCGACGAGCTGGGGCTGACCGAGCACCTGGACGCGCGCTTCACCGACCGCCTGTCGCGCTTCAAGCGCTACATGGACAAGGTGCGCGAACAGTGCGCCGGCGAAGACCCCATCGCTGCGCTGCGCGGCATGGTCATGGACATAGACTACGAAACCTGGCTGCGCACCAACAGTTCCAGCGACAAGGCCGCCGACTACCGCATGAGCAACGTGTGGTTTTTGATCGAGGCCTTGAAGAACACCCTGGAAAAAGACGAAGAAGGCGAAATGACCATCGAGGAAGCCATCGGTAAACTGGTGCTTCGCGATATGCTTGAACGTCAGCAGGAAGAAGAAGACGGTGCCGAAGGCGTGCAGATGATGACATTGCACGCCTCCAAGGGCCTGGAGTTCCCCTACGTGTTCATCATGGGCATGGAAGAGGAAATTCTGCCGCACCGCTCCAGCATCGAGGCCGACACCATCGAGGAAGAGCGCCGCCTGGCTTACGTGGGTATTACTCGCGCGCGTCAGACCCTGGCGTTCACCTTCGCGGCCAAGCGCAAGCAATACGGCGAAATCATCGATTGCGCGCCCAGCCGCTTTCTCGATGAGCTGCCGCCGGATGACCTGGCCTGGGAAGGCAATGATGACACCCCCACGGAAGTCAAAGCCGTAAGAGGCAATAATGCATTGGCCGATATTCGCGCCATGCTCAAACGATAATTCAACAACGCCTCGGCCCCGTAGCCGGGGCCAATACGTATATTGAGGAACTGCCGTGGAAGCACTGCACAAGAAGATTCGCGAAGAAGGCATCGTGCTTTCCGATCAGGTACTGAAGGTAGACGCCTTCCTGAACCACCAGATCGACCCGGTCCTGATGCAGCAGATCGGTGACGAATTCGCCCGCCTGTTCGCTGATTCCGGCGTGACCAAGATCGTCACCATCGAAGCCTCGGGCATTGCCCCGGCGGTGATGACCGGCCTGAAGCTGGGTGTTCCGGTGATTTTCGCGCGCAAGCACCAGTCGCTGACCCTGACCGAGAACCTGCTGACCGCCTCGGTCTACTCGTTCACCAAGCAGACTGAGAGCACCGTGGCCATCTCGCCACGCCACCTCAACAGCAGCGACCGCGTGCTGGTGATCGACGACTTCCTGGCCAACGGCAAGGCGTCGCAAGCACTGATCTCGATCATCAAGCAGGCCGGCGCCAGCGTTGCCGGCCTGGGTATCGTCATCGAGAAGTCGTTCCAGGGCGGCCGTGCCGAACTGGATGCCCAGGGTTACCACGTCGAGTCCCTGGCCCGCGTGCAATCGTTGAAAGACGGCGTGGTTACCTTCATCGAGTGACCCTCGATGCGCCCCTGACGCAGCCTTCGGCAGCTGCTACACCGACCCCTGTAGCAGCGGACCTGGCCGCGTCAGCGGCACACCCGCTGTACCTGACGCGGCGCATCAGGGCTACCCACGCAAGTAACTAAGCGGCTCCGGCTGCGCCGTGGCCTGCAACCCCGCCAGCAGCAACCTCTGCAACAAATCCTCACGCAACCCGTCCGGCTGCGCCAATTGCATGCGCATCAGATGCACCGGGAACGCCGAAGGCGCTGGCGCATCCAGTGCTGCCTTGCCCAGGTCCAGCAACTCGGTGAGCTTGAACTTGCTCTTGAGCCAGTTCAGTGCCCGCAGCAGATCCCGCTCCTCGGCGGTGAAGTCACACCCCAATGGATATTCCGGAAACAGCTTGGCGTGCTTGTCCGCCAGGGCCTGCAAGCGTTCGGGGGTGTTCTGGGTGAAGCGCGGGTGCAGGCGAAAATCCTTCGGCAGCTTGCCTGCCACCTGCGCCTGTTCGATCAACGCCGTCTGGAACCGTGAATCGGTGATGGTCAGCATGGCCTCTATCACTTGGGCGTCGGTACGCCCGCGCAGGTCGGCGATGCCGTATTCGGTCACCACGATGTCGCGCAAATGCCGGGGGATGGTGCAGTGGCCGTACTCCCAGAGAATATTGGAGCTGACTTCCCCGCCGGCTTCACGCCAGCTACGCAGCACCAGGATAGAGCGGGCATCGTGCAGCGCATGGCCTTGCACCACGAAGTTGTACTGGCCGCCTACACCACTCAGCACACGCCCGTCCTCCAACTGGTCCGACACCGCGGCGCCCAGCAGCGTGGCAGTAAATGCCGTGTTGATGAACCGCGCATCGCGGCGCTGCAACCGCTTGAGCTCTTCCTGGCCGTACAGCTCGTTGATATAGCTGATGCCGGTCATGTTGAAGCCCTGGAGGGTTTCCCGAGGCAGCTCGCGCAGGCGCTGATAGAAACTGCGGGGGCCGAGGAAGAAGCCACCGTGAATGCTCACGCCGCTGTCGTCTTCGACCGCCTGCCCAGCATTGGCCTGGGTTTGCGTGGCGACATCCTTGTGCACTCGGCGCCGGATGATGCCCGCCTCCGCCAGCACTAGCAGGCCGTTGACGAACATCTCGCTGCAGCCATACAGCCCGTCGGCAAAGGGCGCCGTTCCCCCTTCACGTGCTATCAGTGCCTGCCAGGGCGCCAGGTCCAGGTCATCAAGCAACGCCCGGTAACCGGCGTTGTCCGCCTGGCGGGCCAGCAGCGCCGCGGTCAATGCATCGCCCATGGAGCCGATGCCGATCTGCAGGGTGCCGCCATCGCGCACCAAGGTGCTGGCGTGCAAGCCAATGAAATGGTCCTGCAGGCCCACGGGCATGTTGGGTGTGGAAAACAGCGTGGTACGGTCGGCTTCGTCGATCATCAGGTCGAACAGGCTTCGGTCCACCTCGGCGTCGCCGGGCATGTAAGGCAGATCGGCATGGGTCTGGGCCAGCATCATGATGGTTTCCCCGGCTGCCCGACGCTTGGCGATCATGGGCAACAGGTCCAGGGTGATGTCCGGGTTGCAGCTCAGGCTCAGTTTCGCCGGCTGATACGGGTCCTGTGCCACCAACTGGGCAACCAGGTTCAAGCCCTGGGCGTTGATATCCCGGGCCGCGTGGCTGTAATTGCTGCTCACATAGGATTGCTGCGCGGTGTGGCTGTGCAACAGGTTGCCCGGCTGCATGAAAAACTGCTCGACGCGAACATTGGCGGGCAAGCTATCGGCATGCAGATCGGCGAGGAAGTCCAATTCGGGGTAATCGCCATACACCCGCTCCACGAACGGCTCCAGGAAGCGCTTCTGCAACCCATCCCCCAATTTGGGCCTGCCCAAGGCCAGTGCGGTGTAGATCGTCAGGCGGCGCTCAGGCTGCTGGCGGATGCGCGCATACAGCGCGTTGACGAAGCGGTTGGGCTTGCCCAGGCCCAGTGGCAGGCCCATGTGAATATGCGCGGGCAGCCTTTTCAGCACCTCGTCCACGGCACGGTCGATTGAACAGACTAGCGTCATCAGCACCTCCGCTTCGCTTACCTGGCCGGGAAGCACCCTTCACGACCCGCCCCCTATCGGAACAATTCCGCGTGGCTACCCAAATCGACAAACGAAACCAGATCAGGTTCGGGAAATGCGTAGATCAACAGAAAATCAGCAATTCATGCGTTTGCATGCATTGCCTAGGCTTTTTTGCCCGCTTTTCCTTTTTGGGGAAGGCGCTCAAAGGCCCGACATTTTCTTGATAGCGCCCTTGAGCTCATCATCCGTGCAATCGGAGCAAGTGCCCTTGGGCGGCATGGCATTGATGCCGGTGATGGCCTTGGCCAGCAGGCCGTCGACGCCGCCTTGCTCCTTGGCGCGCTTGCCCCAGTCGGCGCCGTCGCCGATTTTCGGCGAGCCGAGCAGGCCGGTGCCGTGGCAGGCATTGCAGTGCTTGGCGATGACGTCGTCGGGGCTCTTGGCGGCGCTGCCGGCGACAGCGGTGGTGACTTCCATGCCGGGGCAGGGCTTGCCTTGCACGCACACCTGGCCGACGGGCTCAAGGCGCTTGGCGATGTCGTCGGTGACAGTTGCCTGGGCGGTCAAGGCCCACAGGGCCAATGCAGTTGCAGAGGCAGCCAGCATCTTGTTGATTTTAGCGTTCACGCCTACACCCTCGTGGTGGCTGATCACGCCCGCACCTGGGGGCGGGGAAACCTTATTATTAGCATGGGTATTGCCGTGGCGTCAGTGCACCTCGGCACCCTGATAACTGAGTGTAGCGGTGTATCGGTAATCAGAAGTTCGCCGGGGTGGCGGCGCTGATCAACCGGGCGGGCTCGTCGTAGGGGTTGCGGAAGCGATGGGGCTTGGTGCTTTCGAAGTAATAACTGTCGCCTGCTTCGAGAATGAAGGTTTCGCCGCCCACCACCAGCTCCAGCTTGCCTTCCAGCAGGATGCCGGTCTCCTCGCCTTCGTGGGTAAGCATTTCCTCGCCGGTGTCGGCGCCCGGCGGGTAGATCTCGTTGAGGAAGGCGATGGCCCGGCTGGGGTGCGCCTTGCCCACCAGCTTCATGGTCACGGCGCCATCGGAGATGTCGATCAGCTCGTTGGCCTTGTAGACGATCTGGGTCGGGTTTTCCGGCTGCAGCTCTTCGGAGAAGAATTCCACCATGGACATGGGAATGCCCCCCAGCACTTTGCGTAGGGAGCTGATCGAAGGGCTGACGCTGTTCTTCTCGATCATCGAAATGGTGCTGTTGGTGACGCCCGCACGCTTGGCGAGTTCACGCTGGGACAGACCTTTGAGTTTGCGAATGGCTTGCAGTCGTTCACCGACGTCCAATGCGGGAGCCTCCAGGGGTATTCACGGTATAGGGTGCTTTTTTGAACGTTATCATGGCAACAGCGTTCAGTATTTACAACAGATTGCCCCTAAGCGTGCCGCCCCCTGGCGACTTGCAGTGCTGCGAAATCGGCCCTCAAGCCCCGGAATAGACCAGTGGAACCCGGCGCAGGTTACAGAATATCTGGTAGGGAATGGTCTCGGCGCAGGCCGCCACGTCGCTGGCCAGAATGTTGCGGCCCCACAGCTCGACCACACTGCCCAGGCCCGCCTCGGGCACGTCGGTCAGATCAATGCACAGCATGTCCATGGACACGCGGCCCAGCAAGCGGCTGCGCTTGCCGGCCACCAGCACGGGCGTACCCGTGCCAGCATGGCGTGGGTAGCCGTCGGCGTAGCCCATGGCGACCACGCCGATGCGCATCGGCTTGTCGGTGATGAACTTGGCGCCGTAACCCACCGGCTCGCCTGCCGGCAATTCGCGCACACAGATGACTTTCGATTCCAGGGTCATCACTGGTATCAACCGCGCGGCCTCGGCCTGGGGTTCTTCGAAAGGCGTGGCGCCATACAACATGATGCCAGGCCTCACCCAGTCGCTCGGCACTTGGGGCAGGCCCAGCACGGCAGGCGAATTGCGCAGGCTGGTTTCTGCCGCCAGGCCTTGGCGCGCCGCCTCGAATACCGCCACCTGGTCGCCGCTGCTGGGGCAATCCAGCTCATCTGCGCGGGCGAAGTGGCTCATCAGCACGATCTTCGCTACTTTGCCGGTGGCCAGCAGGCGCTGGTAGGCCCCTGCGTAGTCCTTGGGGTGCAGCCCGACACGATGCATGCCCGAGTCCAGCTTGAGCCAGACCACCAATGGTTTGCTCACGGGCGTCTGCTCGATGGCATCCAACTGCCACAGGGAATGCACCACGCACCAGAAATCATGCTCCGCGGCCATTTGCAGCTCGTCGGCCTCGAAGATACCTTCCAGCAACAGCACCGGCGCCTGGATACCCCCGGCGCGCAACTCCAATGCTTCCTCGATGCATGCCACGGCAAAGCCGTCGGCCTCGGCCTCCAGGGCCTGGGCGCAACGCACGGCGCCGTGGCCATAGGCATCGGCTTTGATCACGGCCAGGGCCTTGGCCCCGTTGGCGAGTTCACGGGCCAGGCGGTAGTTGTGACGCAGGGCGTCTAGGTCGATCAGGGCACGGGCAGGACGCATGACGGCTGTCTTCTTCTGGGCAGACTGTGGGCGTAAAAAACCCGGCATGGATGGGCGCTACAGGCAGGCCGCCATGCCGGGCGAGGTAGCGTGTTACGGCAGCGCGGCAACCACGGAGAGTTCGACGAGAATCTCCGGCTCGCACAGCTTGGCTTCGACGGTGGCCCGGGCAGGCGCCACGCCCTTGGGCAGCCACTTGTCCCAGACACTGTTCATGCCTTCAAAGTGGGCGTCGATGTCTTTCAGGTAAATGGTCACTGACAACAGGCGCGTCTTGTCGGTACCGGCCAGGTCGAGCAGGCGCTCGATGGTGGCAAGGATCTCGCGGGTCTGCTGCTCAATGCCGGCGGTCAGGGTGTCGCCCACCTGGCCCGCCAGGTAGACGGTGCCATTGTGGGTAACGACCTGGCTCATGCGCTCATTGGTGAGCTGGCGCTGGATTGACATGTCTTGCAGTCTCCTGGTGTTTGCCATAACGGGAAATATCGAGGCCTTCGGCGCTGATTTGCGGCTTCTTGCGCGCCATCAGGTCGGCCAGGAAACGGCCGGAACCGCAGGCCATGGTCCAGCCGAGGGTGCCGTGGCCCGTGTTGAGGAACAGGTTTCGGAACGGGGTGGCACCCACGATAGGCGTGCCGTCGGGCGTGGTCGGGCGCAGGCCTGTCCAGAAACTGGCCTGGGCGAGGTCGCCGCCCTGAGGATAAAGATCGTTGACGATCATCTCCAGTGTTTCACGCCGACGCGGGTTCAGCGACAGGTCGAAACCAGCGATTTCGGCCATGCCGCCCACGCGGATGCGGTTATCGAAACGGGTGATGGCAACCTTGAAGCTCTCATCCAGAATGGTGGAGGTCGGTGCCATGGCCGGGTTGGTGATGGGCACGGTCAGTGAGTAGCCCTTGAGCGGGTAGACCGGCGCCTTGATACCCAGCGGCTTGAGCAGTTGCGGCGAATAGCTGCCCAGCGCCAGCACGTAGCGGTCGGCGGTTTCCAGCTTGCCGTCGATGACCACGCCGTTGACTCGGTCGCCGGCGAAGTCCAGGCGTTCGATGTTCTGGCCGAAACGGAACTCCACGCCCAGGTCGATGGCCATCTGCGCCAGCTTGGTGGTGAACATCTGGCAATCGCCCGTCTGGTCATTGGGCAAGCGCAGGGCGCCGGCGAGGATGTTGGTGACGCTGGCCAGGGCAGGCTCGACGCGGGCAATGCCTTCACGGTCGAGCAACTCGTAGGGCACACCGGACTGTTCCAGCACGGCGATGTCCTTGGCGGCGTTGTCCAGTTGCGCCTGGGTACGGAATAGCTGGGTGGTGCCCAACGTGCGACCTTCGTAGGCGATGCCGGTCTCGGCGCGCAGCTCGTCGAGACAGTCGCGGCTGTACTCGGAGAGGCGCACCATGCGTTCCTTGTTCACCGCGTAGCGGCTGGCGGTGCAATTGCGCAGCATCTGCGCCATCCACAGGTACTGGTCGATGTCGCCCGTGGCCTTGATGGCCAGGGGGGCATGGCGCTCCAGCAACCACTTGATGGCCTTGAGCGGCACGCCCGGCGCGGCCCAGGGCGAAGCGTAGCCGGGCGAGACCTGGCCGGCGTTGGCGAAACTGGTTTCCATGGCAACGGCGTTCTGGCGGTCGACGACCGTCACTTCAAAGCCCTGCCGCGCCAGATAATAGGCACTGGCGGTACCTATCACACCGCTACCAAGTACCAGAACTCGCATGCTCAATCCCTCAACGCGGATAACCGCTGACATTTGTTGTTTATTGCGAAGATGCGCGCAGTTTAAAAAACATCAGCCAGTGCTATTCACTATATAAAGGCCTATATTTGGCGAGAATTCTCGGCAAAAACGCTTTTACGGAGGGGCATCACCTATGCGGACCCAGCACCAGAGCAAACGTGAACTCGACAAGATCGACCGTGCCATTCTGCGCATCCTGCAGGCTGACGGGCGAATTTCGTTCACCGAGCTGGGGGAAAAAGTAGGCCTGTCGACCACGCCCTGCACCGAGCGCGTGCGCCGCCTGGAGCGCGAGGGGATCATCATGGGCTACAACGCCCGGCTCAACCCTCAGCACCTTAAGGGCAGCCTGCTGGTGTTCGTGGAAATCAGCCTTGACTACAAATCCGGCGATACCTTCGAGGAATTCCGCCGCGCCGTGCTCAAACTGCCCCATGTGCTGGAGTGCCACCTGGTATCGGGTGACTTCGACTATCTGGTGAAAGCGCGCATTTCGGAGATGGCTTCATACCGCAAGCTGCTGGGCGACATCCTGCTCAAGCTGCCCCATGTGCGCGAGTCCAAAAGCTACATCGTGATGGAAGAAGTGAAAGAAAGCCTGAACCTGCCGATTCCGGACTGAGCCGCACTGGCCAAACCCGTCTGTGGGGCCGGGCGTGAGCCCGGGAAGAGAACGCCGCGGTGTGCCTGCAAGACTCGGTCGCCTGCTTCCCGAGCTTCGCCCGGTCCCACATGAAAATCCCGCCACCGCGCGCCCCCCCTGTGGGACCGGGCGCAAGCTCGGGAAGAGAACGCCGCGGTGTGCCTGCAAGACCCGGTCGCCTGCTTCCCGAGCTTCGCCCGGTCCCACATGAAAATCCCACCACCGCGCGGGTCACCCCTGTGGGACCGGGCGCAAGCTCGGGAAGAGAACACCGCGGTGTGCCTGCAAGACCCGGGCGCCTGCTTCCCGAGCTTCGCCCGGTCCCACATGAAAATCCCGCCA